>Ga0256828_1000442_pt1 | contig 27849 bp, 24 predicted proteins | sample CV88metaG_FD_185993 | JGI IMG/M metagenome (GOLD analysis project Ga0256828, IMG submission 185993) | Hydrothermal vent microbial communities from East Pacific Rise, Pacific Ocean - CV88 | ecosystem: Environmental > Aquatic > Marine > Hydrothermal vents | place: Pacific Ocean: East Pacific Rise...
AATGGTGATGTAGCTGAAGAAGTAGTATCAAATGATGAGATTGCAGCAGTAATGACTGAAGCAGCAAAAGAAGAAGCAGCGCCGGCAACTGAGACTGAGGTAGCTAAACTTGTAGAAGAAAAAGCAGCACCTAAAGCAGAAAAGAAAACAGCAGCTAAAGCTGATAAAAAAGGTGATGACCTTACAAAGATAAAAGGTGTTGGTAAAGTATATGCAGGAAAACTCAATGATGAAGGTTTCTATACATTTAACGATGTAGCAAATATGACAGCAGAGCAGATCCAGGTAATGGAAGATAAATATAGCTTTAAAGGTGACTTTAAAGACGCTGTAGCATCTGCAAAAGAATTGGCAAAGGCGTAATCATGGCAAACTTCGGACCTAAAGACATTAAAAAACTTAGAGAGATGACTGATGCAGGTATGATGGACTGTAAGAAAGCACTTACTGCTGCAGATGGAGATATGGACAAAGCAGTAGAATGGTTGAGAGACCAAGGTATGGGTGCTGCAGCAAAGAAAGCTGGTAAAACAGCTGCTGAAGGTTCTATCGGTGTTAAATGTGAAGGTAAGAAAGCAGTAATTGTTGAGATCAACTCACAAACTGACTTTGTTGCACAAAACGACAAATTCAAAGAGCTTCTTTCAACAGTAATAAACCATGCTTTTGATAATGAACTTGCAGATGCAGAAGCGATCAATGCTTCTACTATCAACGGTGAGCCGTTTGCAGATTATCTTTCACTTCAGGTGGCAACCATTGGTGAAAAACTTGTTGTAAGAAGATCTGCACTGATCGTTGGTGATGAGAACACAGCAGTCAATGCCTATGTTCATTCAAATGCACAAAACGGTGTGGTCATTGCTGCTAAATGTGACTCGGCTGCAACAGCTGAAGCAATGACACCGGTACTTAAAGAGGTTGCAATGCATGCAGCAGCAATGAGCCCGTCTACACTTTCTTATAAAGACTTTGATGCTACATTCGTAGAAGAAGAGACTAAAGGAAGAATTGTAGCGATTGAAAAAGAGAATGAAGAGCTTAGACGTTTAGGTAAAACTGAAAAGAATGTTCCTCAGTATATCTCTATGAGCCAGTTGACTGATGAAGTGATGGCAAAAGCAGAGGCAGATATTAAAGAAAAACTTGCATCTGAGGGGAAACCTGAAAAAATCTGGGATAAAATTATCCCGGGTATGATCGCAAGATTTATCTCTGACAATACAACACTTGACCAAGAGCAGTGTCTTCTTGATCAGAAATTTGTAATGGATGACAGTAAAACAGTTGCTGAGTACATTGAAGCCAAAGCAAAAGCAGCAGGTGGTACAGCTGAAATTTCTACATTCACAAGACTTGAAGTGGGTGAGGGGATTGAGGTTGAAGAAGAAGACTTCGCAGCAGAAGTAGCAGCCCAAATGGGGAAATAGTTCTTCTGCTTCATCGCATCTTTGAGGGAGTTTGTTCGGTCACATACTTATCGTATGCTCTCGAACAACAACCCTCAAATCTACAATAAATCAAAAGACTATTTAAAAATACCTATTACTTACATTATTCTCAAAGCTATAACAAACTAGAAGACTGTTTCTAAACAAATTATTTTATTTTTTCCATTTTCTAAAAAATTCTAACTACTTACTTTTTTATGTTAAAATATCCCAAATAATTTAAAGGCACGCAATGTCTCATTTTTTACTTGAAGCTTCCAATGTAACGCACAGTTTTGACTATCTGCTTTTTACCCATATTGATTTTAAAATAGCACCTAAAGAGTGTGTCGCTATTGTGGGGCGTAGCGGTTCGGGTAAGTCAACGCTTCTGCATATCTTCTCAACATTCATGCAACCCAATGAGGGGAGTGTGTCGCTCTTGGAGCACGATCTCTATAGTCTCAGTGATGAAGCGATAGAATCACTGAGACGTTATGATATAGGGATCATTTTTCAATTTCATTATCTTTTTAAAGGGATGAGTGCTTTGGAGAACATAGAGGTAGCAACGATGCTCTCCGGTGAGAAGATAGATAAGAGTATCTTAGAGAAACTTCAAATTTCACACTTGATGAAGCATAAAACATCAGAGCTCTCAGGTGGAGAACAGCAGCGTGTCTCCATTGCAAGAGTTTTAAGTAAAAAACCGAGTATCATCTTTGCAGATGAGCCTACCGGAAATCTGGATAAAGAGACAGCAGCATTGGTGATGGAAGTATTACGTGACTATATTGAAACCAATAATGCGGCACTTGTTTTGGTGACACATGATGAAAGTATGGCAGAACGTTGTGACAAAATATACAGACTTGAAGATAAAATGCTAAAAGAACTTAAGTGAAGATCGATCTGGTACATGTTCTCTATACGGGCTCAATGCTCATATTGGCTTTTGTTGCTGCCATAGTAGTAACAAAAACAGTTTCAAAATATTTTAAATTGGATGAGAAAAAGAAGGAAGAAGATCAGAAGAAGACAAAATAGACTTTTGGTCTATTTTGCCTGGGCAATAAGTACACCTTCCAGTAGCTTATCTATATCCCCGTCCAAAATAGCATCCACATTGGTAAAGGCTTGATTGCTTCTGGTATCTTTTACCTGTTGGTAGGGTTGCAGAACATACGAGCGTATCTGGTGTCCCCATCCTATCTCACTCTTTTCTATACCGTCTATGGCTGCCTGTTTCTTGGCCATCTCATATTCAAAAAGACGTGATTTTAACATCTTCAGAGCAGAGGCTTTGTTCTTGTGCTGGCTTCGGTCATTTTGACACTGTACGATGATGTTGGTAGGGATATGGGTGATACGTATAGCTGAATCAGTTGTATTGACATGCTGTCCTCCGGCACCGGATGCACGATAAGTGTCTATGCGGATATCTTTGTCTTCTATGACGATATCAATGTCATCGTCGATCTCAGGTGAGACCATTACTGAGCTGAATGAGGTGTGGCGTTTTGCATTGGAATCAAAGGGACTGATGCGTACGAGTCTGTGGATACCATTCTCCACTTTGAGGTAACCGTAGGCATTCTCACCTTTGATGATGAAAGAGACATCTTTGATCCCTGCTTCCTCCCCTGCCTGGTAGTCAAGTCCTTCCACTTTAAAACCGTGACGTTCTGCCCAGCGCAGGTACATACGGTAGAGCATACTTGCCCAGTCCTGGGACTCTGTTCCACCGGCTCCGGGGTGAATAGAGACGATAGCATTGTTTCCGTCATGTTCTCCGCTTAGCATCATCTGTACCTCTAAAGCATGGGTACTCTCCTTTAAGGAGTCTGCATCTTCATAGAGCATTTCCAAAGTCTCTTCATCTTTTTCCGCTTTTGCCATTTCAAAATACTCCATAGCATCATGTACGGCATCATTGGCATGGTTGTATGTTTCTAAAATACGTTCTGTTTTTGTTTTTTCCTGGGAGATCTTTCCTGCATTGGCGGCATCATTCCAAAAATTGGGATCTTGCTGCATCTGTTCTATCTCTTCAAGTCTTTTGATAAGCAAGTCAGGTTTAACAATATTGGTAATATTCTCCATCTTGGTAGCCAGAGATTTTAAAAGTTCGCTGTATTCGTATGCATCCATAATGTATTCACTACTTTTTTGGTATGATTTTACCAAAATATAACAAAATAGAGGGTTAGAGATGATCATCGTAAGAACAATAGAAGCACTTCGGGAAGCTAAGAGAGAATTGACAGGCAGCATTGGATTTGTACCGACTATGGGTGCACTGCATCATGGGCACCTCTCCCTCATTCGTCAGGCTAGGGTTGAGAATGATCATCTTATTGTCTCTGTTTTTGTCAATCCTACACAATTTTTAGAAGGGGAAGACTTAGACTCCTATCCACGTAAAGGAGAGGCAGACCGAAAGATCTGTGAACTGGCAGGAGTAGATATTTTGTTTATGCCGACTATAGATCAGATGTATGAAGCGGATGAACTTTGTATCGGTGCTCCTGCACGACGAGGATATATACTTGAAGGTGAAAAAAGACCGGGGCATTTTGACGGGATGCTGCAGGTTGTGATGAAACTGCTGAATCTGAGTGGAGCAACCAATGCTTACTTTGGTAAAAAGGATGCCCAGCAATTGGCACTTATCTCTCAAATGGTGAAGAATTATTTCATGGATGTAAATATCGTCCCTTGTGAAATAGTCCGTGATGATAACGGTTTGGCACTAAGCTCACGCAATGTTTACCTCGAAGGTGATGAAAAGCGCAGAGCTTTATGTCTTTCACGTTCTCTTAAACGTGCTACCAAGATGGTTATGGCGGGTGAACTGGATGTTGGGAGAATTAAAAAAGAGATGCTTGAAGTGTTACATGAAGCTGATAACGTAGAATATGTAGCTATTGTAAACAGGGAGTTTAAAGCTTTAGAGAAAGTAGAGATAGGCAATACTATTATTTTGGTAGCCGCCTGGATAGGGAAGCCAAGGCTTATTGATAATCTCTGGATCTAAAACAGATCATCGAAAAGTTCATGGGCGGATCTGTTTTTTACAGGATTTGACTTTGGTTTAGGTTTTGATTCTTTTTTTACTTTAGGTTTATTCTTGAATAATGACTTGACAGATTTATTTTTGTGTGGTTCTCTCTTATTTGTGACCTTAGGTTTTGGTTTACTTTTCTTTTTTGGTACGACTACAGGAAGTGAGAGGGTAGAGGGCTCTTTGATTTGAGGACTTGGTACTTCCACCCCACCCTCAGGTTCCAGATAGTCAAGTTCTACCAAAATATCTACGATCCTTCTAAAAGTAGGTACAGCAGACTGTGATGCAAAATATTTGTGATATTTTTTTGCACGTATAACTAAAACACCTATGGTATATTTATGTCCTTTTTTATCGTTAGCAAATCCATAAAAACTACTATGGTACTCTCGTACATAATGACCATGTTTAACGATATGGGCTGTTCCTGTTTTCCCGCCGATTTCCAAGCCGGGGTATTGTGCTTTGACTCCCGTTCCCCGTTTAACGACTTCTAAAAGAATATTGTGTATCTGCCCGGCAGCTTTTTTATTGACGGCCTTTAGATTACCTACTCTTGGCTCAAGGGTATAGTGTCTCCTTTTGGCATCTTGCAGGTAATCTACAATACGAGGAGTGACTGCTATTCCGTTATTGTTGAATGCACTGTATGCTTTGAAAAGTTGTGCAAATGTGACCATCATACCGTAACCGTAAGAGCTGTTTGCACGGTGCATTTTGTTATCTAGCAGATATAATGGTTTAAGTTGACCGGGGAGATCCCGTGAGAGGTCTATGCCTGAAGGTTTTGCAATACCGAATTTGAGTAGACCTTCTCTAAACTCCTTTCCTGTGAGTCTCCATGAAATTTGGGAGATACCGATATTTGATGAGTGAACAATAATATCTGTTGCTGTTTGTGAATCAAACCAGTCATCATCGGTAATAAAACGTTTTTTCCCTATTTGAAACTTATCATAACCTGTTTTAAACCAGGAATTGGGTGTGACAACTTTATGGTCTAAAGCAATGGCCAGGGTAATGGGTTTCATAACAGAACCGGGCTCATAAGGATATTCTGAGAATTTAGGATTGAGTGCAGGAATATCACTTTGGGTGATATGTGCAGGATCATAACGTTCAGAGCTGGCAAGAGAGAGTACCTTACCTGTGCTACTCTCCATAACCCCTGCAATGATCTCCTCTGCATCGATACTTTTTTTCATACCATCAAGCATCAGTTCAACCCTTCTTTGCAATGCCAAAGGGATATTCAGATGGAGATCAAGTCCGTCAACACGCTGCATTTTGATGCTGTTCTTGTCATGTATAAGGCTACCGCTGACATCACGCTTACCTTTGAAATAGCCGTTCTTCTTAGATGTAATATGCTTTTCATAGTTTCTCTCAAGCCCCTTTTTCCCTTCAGGTCTTGTGTATCGTCCGTCACTTTTTTTGCCTACATACCCAAGAATGGGACTCATGACATCTTTAAGCGGGAAGCGTCTGGTCTCACCGTTCTCTATGATATCCAGCCCATAGAGTACTTCAATACCGTTACGGTTTTTGATAGAGCGGAATACACCCAGTTTTCTTAATTTGTAGGCAAGGGATTTCAATTGCATCGCATGTCTTGCAGTAATTTTTTTTGAAAGGATAATATTGCCTTTTATCTCTTTGCCTTTGCGATTTTTAAACTTTTGACGTAATTTTTTTTGAGGAATGCCGCTGTAGATACTGAAAAGTTTGATAAATATCTCTTTTTTATCCGGATCGATACTTGCACCGCGTATCACAGCCTGATAGGTTTTTTGTGAACTGCTGAGGGTATAGTGATCTGCAGAGATGATGCTCCCGCGAAATGAACGGTCATAAATAATAGTATTGTGAGAAGGGATATTTCTTTGGGAAGCGATGGTTTTTAATACAGAAGAGAGAAATATTGCCATGGCAATGGTCAAGATAAGAAAAAGTCCTGTTATCTTATATTTTCTTTGGTGTATTGCCTGATTCTGTATTTTTTTATTCATATATCCTTTTTCCTGTGTAATTTTATACAAATTTATCTATAAACACGGTAAAATACTAATTAATATTATATAAATGGAATAGATATGATCGACAAACCCCTTTTAGCCGGAGTCATGATACTTTTGACACTCTCTTTGGTCATGAGTTATTCTCTTTCAACCTATACGGTATTACATTTTCATTATGCAGATTTTCATTTTTTTATAAGACAGAGTGTAGCGATCTTTATAGGTTTTGTGACAATGGTCATATTGAGTAAAATGAATCCGGATAAGTGGTTCTCTGTTGTGGGTTTGTCACTTTTTATTCTCTTTTTTATCCTTATGATAGTGATGCAGTTCCTACCTGCTTCTGTGGTCAATGCTGTAGGAGGTGCAAAACGCTGGATACATGTAGGTCCAATGTCTATTGCACCTGTGGAGTTCTTTAAAGTAGGGTTTGTCTTTTTTTTGGCCTGGAGTTTTGCCCGTAAACTTCTCAATAAAACAAAAATGGGTTTTATTGAAGAGGTACGTGCATTTTCTCCTTATCTTGCCGTATTTCTTTTAGCCGTTGTGATCATTGCTGTATTTCAAAAAGATCTGGGGCAGGTTGTAGTGCTTGGAGCAACGCTGATGGTACTTTTTTTGTTCATCGGCAGTTCAATGAAATTCTTTTTTACACTCCTTTCAGGTGCTTTTATTGCGGTCATAGGGCTTATTTTCTTTGCACCGCATCGTATGGCAAGGATCAAAAGTTGGTGGAGTACGGTGCAGGACAGCATACTCTCTATGCTTCCCTTTGAATCAGTACAAAATCTTCGTGTAGAGACAAGTGTCAAAGAGCCGTGGCAGATATCGAACTCTCTCAATGCCATCCATAACGGTGGCTTTTTTGGGCAAGGTTTGGGAAACGGACAGTTCAAACTGGGTTATTTGAGTGAGGTACATACGGACTTTATTTTAGCAGGTATCACTGAGGAGCTTGGATTTTTGGGACTGATTTTAGTGACTTTTACTATGTTATTTATTATATTCCGTATTTTTAAGATAGCTTCCAAAGTGAAAGATCCCATGTATTATCTCTTCTCTATAGGAGTAGGGCTTCTGATCGCATTCTCATTTATTTTGAATTCATACGGGATTTCAGGGATCACACCTATTAAAGGGATCGCTGTACCGTTCTTGAGTTACGGGGGGTCACATATTTTGGCATCCTGTGTAGCAATCGGGATGGTATTGATGATCTCAAAAAAAGTACCCAGAAATGCAGTAGGAGAGATATTATGAGTATAGTGATGACAGGTGGCGGAACAGGTGGGCATCTTGCCATCATTAAAGCGGTAAAAGAGCATCTTGGAGAAGAAGAACTTGTTTATATCGGTTCAACCAAAGGACAGGACAGGCAGTGGTTTGAAAATGATGAAGATTTTGCCCATACTTATTTCTTTGAAACACGGGGTGTTGTCAATCAGGGGGGATTGGGGAAGATAAAATCACTTCTTATGATGACCGGTGCAGTATTCAAAGCGATCAAACTGATACGCAAACATAAGGCCAAAGTGGTCTTCTCTGTAGGCGGTTTTTCTGCTGCACCTATGGCATTTGCTGCCAAAATAACAGGTATTCCACTGGTTATACATGAACAAAATGCTGCACTTGGTTCACTTAATAAACTGCTCAAACCGTATGCAACTTATTTTATCTCCTCTTATCTTGAGGAGAGTCCTGTTAAAGCTTATCCGATCAAAGAACAGTTTTTTGAAAATGCACATATAAGAAAAGAGATAAATACAATTATCTTCTTAGGCGGTTCGCAAGGAGCAAAAGCGATCAATATGCTGGCGCTCAGTATGGCTCCAAAATTAAAAGAGAAGGGGATCAAGATCATCCATCAAGCCGGTGTAAATAACATAGAAGAGGTACAAAAAGCCTATGATGATCTGGGTATAGAAGCAGAAGTTTTTGGCTTTACAGCCAAACTTGCAGAGTATATGAATGAAGCTGATTTCGCCTGTGCGCGTTCAGGTGCATCGACACTTTGGGAGTTAAGTGCCACGGCACTGCCTGCACTTTACATACCTTACCCCTATGCTGCCAGTGATCATCAGTATTATAATGCACAATTTTTAGTAGAGAAAAATTTAGCATGGATCATGAGAGAGAATGAGATAGAGACTGATAAAGTGTTGGCTTTGTTGGATGAAAATTTAGAAGCAAAAAGTAAAGGTTTAATGCACATCGTTGAAAAAGAGGGGAGCAAAAAAATCGCAAAACTGTTAAAAGATTTGGAATTATAAAAAAATCTGATATAATAAATTTATTAAATACTATCAACCTTATAAGGAGAATTGATGAAAAAGATAATAACAGGTTTATTTACTTTGGCTGCTTTAACCGTATCTCTACATGCTTATGATCAAGCGGAGAGGATAAAAGATATGCAGAGTATGGAATCGGCTATGTCCCAGATCCAAAAAGGAATACTCTATAACAACAAAAAAATGGTACTTCAAAGTATTGAAAAACTTAAAAAAGCTTCAAGCAGTGTTGAGATCGCTCCAAAAACAGAAATGGATTATAGTTCCTATTTTGCAAAAAGACAATCAGAGAATATACGGAAGTATGCAGATAAGATCAAAAAAAATATCGAAGCAGGACATAAACACGGTGCGGCAATGAACTACACTAAAGTGTTAGATCAATGTATTTCCTGCCACAATAAAATTAGAAAGTGGGATCAATAAGTATCACACAAATGTAACACAATTTCATGGCAAACTGCTAATATAAAACTATTAGGAGTTTGTGATGAAAAAATTATTATTTTTATTAATTTCAGCAGTGGCAGTTTTGGCATTAAGCGGTTGCGGAAGCAGCTCTGATTATTATGATGATGAGATAAAATATCATATTGTGGATCAGGACGGATACGGTGTTGCAGATATCCGATATACTTGTGACGGAGATACGGTGGAATTAACAGACGGAAGCGGCGGTTTATATTTTTACCCCAATGATGACTGTACGCTACAGTTGGAATTACGTATCGTTGACTCTACTGTAGATGATCTGTATATTGAAGATGATGCCGGTGTAGGTGTCAGTAATATTTCTTATGAGTGTACTTCTGGTACCTTCGGCCGTACTGAAAGAGATGGTCATTTTGAGTTTGATAATGTAGGTGAAACAGACTTCTGTACCTTCCAACTGTGATCAAATTATTTTTCTGCCTCCGAATTTGGAGGTAGAATTATCTCTATGTAAACGGTAAACTCTTCGTTTTTATCTCCCAATAACCACATTTTAGATAAAATATCTCCAATTTATACAACACAATTTTAGGATATTTAACTCATGGATATTAGAAAATCATTTCTAGACTATTTTCAAAGCAAAGGGCATAAACTTGTACCCAGTTCACCTCTAGTACCGGATGATCCGACATTGATGTTCACCAACGCAGGGATGGTGCAGTTCAAGAACATCTTTACCGGTGAAGCACCGATCCCAAATCCTCCGCGTGCGACTTCCTCGCAGACTTGTTTGAGAGCGGGTGGAAAACATAATGACCTTGATAATGTCGGTTATACCGCACGTCACCATACACTTTTTGAAATGCTGGGTAATTTCTCTTTTGCTGATTATTTTAAAGAAGAGGTGATCGCCTATGCGTGGGAATTCATTACCGATGAAAAGTATTTGAACTTGCCTGTGGAAAAACTTTGGGTGACTGTGCATGACTCCGATGATGAAGCGGAAGAGATCTGGAGTAAATATATCGCTAAAGAGCGTATCATCCGTTTTGGAGACAAAGACAACTTTTGGCAGATGGGTGATACCGGACCGTGTGGGCCGTGCTCCGAGATCTTTTATGACCAGGGTGAAGCGCACTTTAACTCTGAAGAAGATGTGATGGGTGGAGAGGGTGACAGATTCTTAGAGATCTGGAACCTTGTTTTCATGCAGTATGAAAGAAGTAGTGACGGTACCCTTACACCGCTTCCAAAGCCAAGTATAGATACAGGGATGGGGCTGGAACGTGTTGTAGCGATCAAAGAAGGAAAGTTAAACAACTACCACTCTTCACTCTTTATGCCGTTTCTCAATAAAATAGGTGAACTTGTCGGTAGTCCTTATGATTATAATGCTGCCAACTCTGCATCTTACCGTGTTATTGCCGACCATTTGCGTTCATGTTCTTTTCTCTTAGCACAAGGTGTGAACTTTGACAAAGAGGGACGAGGATATGTGCTTAGACGTATCATGCGTCGTGCGATACGTCACGGGTATCTGTTAGGGCTTCGTAAGCCGTTTATGTATAAATTGGTTGATACACTTGTTGAGACAATGGGGGGACAGTATGACTATCTTCCAAAACGTTCCGAGGCGATCAAAACTTCTATGAAAATGGAAGAGGAGCGTTTTTTTGATACGATCGAAGCAGGGATCAAACTCTTTAATGAAGAGTTGAAAAATACAACGGATGTATTTAACGGTGAAGTAGCCTTCAAACTTTATGATACTTACGGTTTCCCGCTTGACCTGACAGAAGATATGTTAAGAGAAAAAGGCATCAGGCTTGATATTGATGTATTTAATACCAAGATGGAAGCCCAAAAAGCACAGTCAAAAGCCAACTGGAAAGGAACAGGTGATGCTGCAACAACCGGTGATTTTAAAGTACTCAAAGAGACTTTTGGAGAGAATGAATTTATAGGATATGAGAGTACGAGTGTATCAACAAAGGTTTTGGCACTGTTGGATGAGAACTTTAAACAGGTAAACAGTCTCAACGGTAAGGGGTGGGTACTTTTAGATAAAACACCTTTTTATGCAGAGTCCGGTGGACAGGTAGGTGACCGTGGAACGATCAAGATAGCAGATAGCAGTGAGCAGATAGCAGTGAAGGATACAAAGAAATTTCTTGATATGAATCTTTCAGAAGTGGAAGGAAAACTTGCTGTTGGTGATGAGGTAGAAGCTGTGGTTGACCAAAGCCGTCGTGAAATAGAAAAACACCATTCCGCTACACACCTGCTTCACGCGGCACTTAGAGCTGTACTTGGAGATCATATCTCCCAAGCAGGTTCACTCAATGATGACAAAAGACTGCGTTTTGACTTTTCTCATCCGCAAGCAATGAGTAATGAAGAGCTTCAAAAAGTAGAAGATTGGGTCAATGATAAAATAAGTCGTGCCATCTCAAGAGAGACAAAGATTATGAGTGTAGATGAGGCAAAGAACTCCGGAGCCATGGCACTTTTCGGTGAGAAATACGGTGATGAGGTAAGAGTGGTGAGTTTCGGTGATGCTTCTGTAGAACTTTGTGGCGGTACACACGTAGATAATGTAGCACAGATCGGTCTTTTCATGATCACTAAAGAGAGTGGGGTGAGTGCAGGTGTTCGTCGTATTGAAGCGATCTGCGGTAGAGCTGCAGTAGAGAAAGTAAAAGCACTCCGTGATGAGATCACGCAGATCAAGGAGGAAGTGAAGAACCAAAATCCGATTGCAGGTATCAATAAACTCAAAGAGCAGGTCAAAACACTCAAAAGTGAACTCCAATCCGCACTCAGCAGTACGAAAAAAGAGTTAACTGCTTCAGAAGTGAACGGTGTTACAGTCATTGTCGACGAGGTAGAAGCCGGAGACATCAAAGAGCTGATCGATGAAGCAAAAAACAAGTATGAGAGTATTGCTATTATGCTTTTCCAGAAAAAAGGGGATAAAGTCCTGCTTGCAGCAGGTGCCAAAGGTACATCTGTTAAAGCAGGTGATTGGATCAAGTCTATCGCACCAATCGTCGGTGGCGGTGGCGGTGGTCGTCCTGACTTTGCCCAAGCCGGAGGGAAAGACCCGAGTAAGATCCAAACTGCATTGGAAGAGGCAAAAACCTATCTTGCAGAAGTGCTTGAGGGCAGCAACTAAGATGTATAACCATACGGTTGTCTTCCTGCATGTACTCTCTGCCTTTGTATGGGTAGGAGGGATGATCGCTATTCGAATGGCAGTACACCCTGTACTGAAGAGCATAGAAGAGCCAAAGATCAAACTGGGTAAGACACTTGAGATCACAGGAAGACTTTTTCATCTGGTGATCCCTTTTATCATAGCGCTTTTGGTCACAGGATTGATGATGGCTCTTAGTTCTCAAGGACATTATGGATCACTCAAATTATTTGTTTTTTCTAAAGAGGGTATCTGGACGATCATGACACTGAATTTTAGCTATATGTACTTTCAAAGACATAGTGCATGGAAGTTTTTTAAATCAGGAAAACTGTCTGAGGCGAAAGCAAAGGTGAAGCTTATTCCAAATCTGCTGCTGCCTGTAAATATAGGTTTGGGTATTGTAGCATTGTGGTTAGGTGTAAGCCTTAGGGGTATACAGTGATCTGTTTATGTTCCAACTCTGAAAGTAGAGCACTGCTGTTGAAAAATTTTGGTGTGGACTTTGTACAGAAATCTGCCCACTTTGATGAAGAGAAAATCAGTACAAATATAGCAAAAGATTTTGTCTATACCGCAAGTAAAGGCAAACTTGAAGCAGCGCAGAAAGTATTTGGTCTGGATATACCGCTTTTATGTGCCGATACAGTTATTGCTGCTACAGACGGGACTATTTTGCGTAAAGCCAAAAATATAGAAGATGCAAGACGTATTTTGAAAATACAGAGCGGTTCAAGTATCTCTATTATCTCCTCTGTTCATTTCAGATCAGAAAAACTGCTTTTTACTGATATCTCAGCTACCCATTACCATTTCGCTCCATTTGAAGAGGATGATCTTGAAATCTATTTACAAAGTGGACTCTGGCAAGGCAAAGCCGGCGGGTGTATGGTAGAGGGGTTTTGTAAAAAATATATCAAATCTGTAGAGGGTTATGAAAGTACAGCAATGGGGTTACAGGTTGAAACCTTATTGCCCTGGTTAAAATTGGGGTGTGACGATGTATGAAAATGAACTTAAATCCCTTAAAAAAGCAGGGCGTTTTAGAGAACGTACACTTTTTGATGACAGGTTGGAAGACTTGGCAAGCAATGATTATTTAGGACTTTCAAGTAGTAAAAAACAGTTCAATAAAGCAGTTAAACTGACAAAAGAGTATAAAACATTGAGTTCAAAAGCAAGTATGCTTGTTAACGGATACCATCCTATCCATCGTATTTTTGAGCTTACTATGGCAGAGCAGAATGGTTTTGAAGAGGGACTTGTGGTTGGCAGCGGCTTTCTTGCCAATATGTCACTGATAGAATCACTGGTGAGAAAAGGTGATATGCTTTTTATGGATGAAGAATATCATGCCTCCGGTGTAATGGCAGCACAGCTTCTGGGTGAGAGGGTTGTGACCTTTAAACATAATGATGTGGAAGATCTTAGAGAAAAATTGACCGAACATCCGGCAAAAAGACAGATCATTGCAGTAGAGGGTGTCTACTCCATGAGCGGGGATCTCTGTAAAAAAGAGATATTTGACTTGGCAGATGAGTTTAAAGCCATTATGATCGTAGATGAAGCACACAGTGCAGGAGTTCTGGGTAAAAAACTTTTGGGTATTTTTGAGTATTACGGTATCACCATCAATGAACGATATATTAAAATGGGTACATTGGGCAAAGCGTATGGATCGTATGGTGCATACATTCTTGCATCATCTGAGATCATCACTTTTTTGGTGAATCGTGCAAAACCTGTTATCTACTCTACTGCACCTTCAGTTTTTGATACTGCATTAGCACTTGTCAATATGGAACATATTCGTAAAAATGCTGACAAATATAGAAAAAAGATCACTAAGCGTCAGGAGATGGTAAAAAAATTTCTTGGGGTAGAGTGTAAGAGTCTTATATTGCCAATAGTCATGCCTACGAATGAACATACACAATTCATCCAAAAAGGTTTGATGCAACAGGGGTATCTTGTAGGTGCGATCAGACAGCCTACTGTTGAGAAACCCATTATGCGAGTGATACTGAATGTGAATGTCTCTGTAAAGAAGATCAAACATGTGTTGGCACTCATTAGCCATAATACGGTAGAATAGACTTCTTGGTAAAAATAAAAAATAAAGGTTTTCTGTGTTCAATCGTGTAGTCAAGGGCTCTATTATTTTAGCCATAGTATTTGCTGTGCTGTTAATCGGAGCATTTATCTATGCGTATGAAGAGATCTCTTTGGATGCGGATAAACTCATCAACTATAAACCTGAAACCTCCAGTATCATTTTAGACCGAAATGGTGAAAAACTTGCCTATGTCTTTAAGAAACAGCACCGTCTCTATGCCTGTTATGATGAGATCCCGGGTGTATTGGTAGAAGGACTTGTTGCCATGGAAGATACACGTTTTTTTGAACATAACGGTGTCAATCCAGATGCTATACTTCGTGCCATTGTCAAAGATATCAAAGCAGGCCGTTTTGTGGAGGGGGGAAGTACCCTGACGCAGCAGCTGATCAAAAATAAACTTTTAAGTAATGAAAAGAAACTGATCCGTAAAATCAAAGAGGCGATCCTGGCACTTAAGATCGAACATGAACTAACAAAAGAGGAGATCATTGAACGGTATCTTAATGAGATATCGTACGGCAATAACTACTTTGGTGTAAAAACAGCGGCACAGGGCTATTTTCACAAAGAGCTGAACGCACTTACACTTAAAGAGTCTGCAATGCTGGTAGGAATTCCCAATGCACCGAGTTTCTATAATCCTCTACGACATTACAAGCGTGCTTTGAACCGTGCAAACAATGTACTCTACCGTATGAAGAGCATAGGATGGATCACACAGAATGATTATCTCAAAGCAGTTAAAGAATCTCCTAAAGTCTATAAGACATCTTTGACACAGAATATTGCCCCCTATATCGTAGATGAAGTGGTGAGACGTTTTAAGGGTAAACTGGGAGACATCCGTACAGGCGGATACCAGATATATACCACTATCGATATGAAACAGCAGGCTATTGCAAGAGAATCAGTAGTATTTGCATTTAACAAAGCATTGAAAAGATACAGAGAAAATCCTGAAAAAACCACACTTAACGGTGCATTTGTATCAGTTGAAAGCAAAACAGGCGATATTTTGGCAATGGTAGGAGGGGTAGACTATAAAAAGTCTGCTTTCAACAGAGTGACCCAGTCAAAACGCCAACCCGGTTCAGCCTTTAAACCTTTTATCTATCAGACTGCTTTGGATATGGGATATAACCCTGCCACACCTCTGACCGACCTTGCCCGAACATTTGAATATAGCTATAAAGGAAAGAAAAAAGTCTGGGCTCCAAAGAATTATGAGAGAAATTTCAAAGGGTTCATCTCACTTCGGGAAGCTCTGGTCCATTCAAGGAACCTTGCTACGATCAATCTGGTAGCAGACTTGGGTGTCAATACGATACGTAACAGGCTAAAGTTCCTGGATGTACCCCATATCCCTAAAGATATGTCTATTGCCCTTGGTAATTTGGGCTTGAGTCCTTTGAAAATGGCACAGATATTCTCTGTTTTTGCCAATGAAGGACATATGATAGAGCCAAGATTGGTCTCTGCGATCATTTCACGTGAAGGTGCGGTGATCTATGAGACACGTCCTAAAGAGATCGCAGATTTTACAACACCTGAACAGGCATATTTGATGACAGACATCCTTAAAGATGTGGTCAAACGCGGTACAGGTAGAAATGCAAGGGTCAAAGGATTGGAGCTTGCCGGTAAGACAGGTACGACCAATAACGGTGTAGATGCCTGGTTCTGTGGTTATTCTCCTACTATTGAGACGATCGTATGGTTTGGACGTGACAACAACAAACCTATAGGGAAAAAGGCAACGGGTGGAGCTTTGGCTGCACCGGCATTTGCTTACTATTATAAAAAGTTGCTCGCACTCTACCCTGATACAAAGCGAACATTTGACATACCTCAAGGGGTATTTAGAGGAGAGTATGAAGGAAGAAGTGAACTCTATACCAAAAATTCTCCACTGCCAAACAGCTATAGGAAAAAAGAAAATCCTTATGCCTGCATATTAGATGAAGATAACAATGAAACATCAGAGATGATCAATTTGGAAGAAGAAACACAAATGGCAGAAACATTGAATATAGATGAGGATGTTGGTGAATCACAGCAAGAGGGGGATGCTCTGCATCCTAAAAGAAATGTACCTAAGCGACCTGTCTCAGAAGACAGTGGCGAACTGTTTTAAAGGAAATGAATGCATAGTTTTGCACCGGAAATTATATTGATAACCATCTTGAGTTTAGTGATACTCTCCGATGCACTTGCCAATAGGCTAAAAATACCCTCAGTCTTTATATTACTGATTGGTTCATATCTTATTTACACGTATTTTAAAGCAGCAGTACCTATTGATCTGGCGGCTAATTTTACAACGATCATTCTTTTTTGTATCCCTCTTATTTTCATGGGAGATGCACTGCACCTGCATTTTTCAGATATTAAAAAACATGCATGGAGCATTTTCTATCTGGCAGTAGTGGCTGTGGCTCTCTCAATTACTGTAGGAGCAAGTCTTTCATACTTTCATGTTTATGAAGGTTTAAGCCTTGGTGCTTATGTAGCACTTTTTGCCATTAATATGGCTACAGATGCAGTCTCTGTACAATCGGTACTTTCAAGGTTCAAAGGGATCAGTCATGATATAAAGGTACTCATAGAGGGAGAGTCTTTGGGAAACGATGCCACAGCGGTCATCGCCTTTTTCTTTATAGGGTTGCCATGGATGATGAGCGGGCATATTGATTCAGGGCATGCAGCACTTGATGCCCTGCGTGTTTTTGCCGTAAGTACAGCTGTAGGTTTGGTACTTGGATTTGGTTTTTATATGCTCATGAAACTCTTTTCAAACAAAAGAGGAGAACTCTTTGCTTTTATAGTAGAAGCCTATGCCGCTTATGTATTGGCGGAAGAGATGCATGTAAGCGGTATTTTAACACTTATAGTCGCTATCGTCTCAACCAAAGCATGGATAGACTCGGATCTGGAGCAAAGTGAAGTAAAAAAGATAAAAAGTTTTATGCGAAAAATTCGTTTAAGCAATATTGAGACAACCACGTATGAACGACTGGAATATATTTATGAAATGGCAAAAGAGTTTGGGTATATTGCAGCGGTTATGATCTTTTTTGTCCTTGCGGAGATGGTGGATTTCCATTTGCTTTGGGAGTATAGAGCAGAAATACTTATTATGTTTGTAGCCACCACACTCATACGTGCTATTTCTATGGCTAAGTTCATGTTTTTTGGTAATATTAAAGCCTTAACTTCCATTAAACCTGTAGGTATAGAAGGCTGGTTTATCTTGACATTTTCAGGGATGAAAGGTGCACTCTCCATTATTTTGGTACACATGATACCGGAGAGTTTTGAGTATAAAGAGATGTTTGAGGCTGTGACCATTGGTGTAGTTGTTTTATCTATTTTTGTTTACGGAACAACACTATGGACTTATTTTACATTCTTTAAGAAAGAAGAAGAGAAGCGTATTTTTAAATAGAATAAAATTGTAGGGTTGGCTGCTTTAGTCGACCATTAAAATAATATAAAGTGAAGAGAATTGGGTTAAGAAAAAGTATCCTCTCAAAAGAGAGGATAGTAGTAAGAGCTTAGCAAGAATAAGTAGTAATATATTCGTGTGCTGTCGGTCTTCCTTCTACAGGAATCACGTGTCTGTCGAACATATAGTCAACATACTCTTTAACATATTCCGGGCTCATGATAGGTGCAAGGAAGTCATGATCTGCGGCAAGACCTTCGAGTGCATCTCTAAATGAGTTTGGAAGTTCAGGGATCTTTCTCTCAGCGATCTCATCTCTTGTAAGTTCAAACAAGTCTTCGTTGAATGGACCAACTAGATCATATCCGCCTTTTTTGATACCGTCAAGACCAGCGATCATAAGTACTGCAAATGCAAGGTACGGACATGAAGTTGAGTCTGGAAATCTAGTCTCGATTCTTGTAGCTTTTTCACCCGCACCGTAAGGGATACGACAAGCTGCTGAACGGTTTTGGCTAGAGTAAGTAAGAATTCTTGGAGCTTCAAAACCTGGTAAAAGTCTTTTGAAGGAGTTTGTACTCGGGTTGGTAAATGCAGCAACTGCTTCTTTATGTGCAAAGATACCCGAAAGGTAGTCAAGTGCAGTTTTAGAAAGATTTGCATATTCACCCTCTTTATAGAAAAGGTTTTTACCGTCTTTCCAGAGTGACTGGTGTACGTGCATACCGTTTCCGTTATCATTGTAGATAGGCTTAGGCATGAATGTTGCAGTTTTACCGTTAAGGTGTGCAACCATTTTTACAACATATTTGTATTTTTGAACATTGTCAGCAGCAGTGATGATATCTGAGAATACGATACCGATCTCATGCTGTCCTTGAGCAACTTCATGGTGACCGAGAATAACTTCCAGACCTACTTCTTCAAGAAGCATCATCATTTCAGCTCTAAGATCAACTGCAGAGTCTGTTGGCATTACCGGGAAGTAACCCCCTTTGATTCTAGGTCTGTGACCCATATTTCCATACTCACCGTAATCTTCAGCATCTGCCCAGTGACCTTCATCCGTTTCTACTTTGAATGACTGGTGGTTGTCGTTATCTACAATTTTTACATCATCAAAGATGAAGAATTCATTCTCCGGACCAAAGTATGCTGCATCAGCAATACCTGCATCTTCAAGTGCCTGAAGTGCTTTTTTAGCAATGGATCTTGGACATTTGGCATAAAGCTCATTTTTATAAATATCATAGACATCACAGATCACACATACAGTACTGTCTGCTGTAAATGGGTCAAGGAACGCTGATTCTACATCCGGCTTAAGAAGCATATCGGATTCATTGATAGGTTGCCAGTTCTCAATAGATGAACCGTCAAACGGAAGACCTGCTTCAAGCATTGCATCATCTACAGCACTTCTTCTGTAAGAGATATGATGCCAAGCACCTTTGATATCTGTAAATCTAAAGTCAACGAACTCTACTTCGTTTTCTTCGCAATATTTGTTAAACTCTGCTACGTTATTCACGAATTTACCCATGTTGTAACTCTCCTAATTAAAATTTATCTTTAAATTATAACCATTATAAAATAAATATATTTAGAAGTTTTGCCTAAAAAATGATCATTTCCCTGTCACGTCCTTGAAAAGTAACAGCTTTTGTGTATCCGATCTCTTTTGCAAGAGTTACAGCAAGCTCATATCCTGCACCTATTTGTTCTACGGCATGTGCATCAGAAGAGAAAGTAATAGGGATATTTAATTCATAGGCAGCTTCCAAAAGTGTTCTTGAAGGATAGATTTCAGCAACAGGTTTACGCAGTCCTGCTGTATTGAGTTCCAGTACCATATTGGATTTTTTGATCGCGTGAAGAGCATCTTTTGCCAATACTCTTGTATCGGACTGCGGCATGAATTTAAAGACTTTTATGAGATCCAAATGTCCGACTATGTCAAATTTTCCGGATCTTGCCATCGCTTCAGTAGCTTCAAAATAGGCTTTCCATATCTCATCTATATCTTTGTCTTTCCATCCGCTGAGGAATTCAGGATTGTCAAAACCCCATTTGTCTATGAAGTGTACAGAGCCTATAAGATAATCAACATCGGCACCAAGGACTCTCTCATCCATATGTCCGGGAAGATAATCTACCTCATAACCTAAAAGGATATCGATCTCTTCTTTGTATTTTTCTTTGGCTGTCAATATATCGTTGGTATAGGCTTTCATATCACAGAAAGAAAGACGGTATTTTTCATCGAAATCCATGGGTGCATGTTCGGAAAAACCGTAAATATCTATACCTAATGCAATTGCTCTTTGAATATATTCATCTATTGTTCCGACTGCATGGTTACAGCGTGTTGTATGATTGTGTAGGTCTATTCGCATGGTAGATTACTTTTTTTATGATTAGTTTACCATAATAATTGACATTTTTTTGACAATTTTGTTTTATACTTCTGATATCATATTGAAAAAGCCAAACTTATCGTGAGGTAAGGACGGAAAGCTATGGGTCTCTTTTCTTAACCCAAAAGAGATCGCCAGGTTGCCAATAAGAGTTAAATAGATATTCTATTTATTCTTGCCTTTTTCAACTTATTATAAATTAAAAGGGGCGAATAGTTATGAATCAATCCATGAATATAGAAGTATTCGGTATTGTAAGACCGGAGAATATCAAATCTTTGGAGATAAGGATCTCCCGGATACGTAAAATGCTTTCTGAGGAAAATACGCTTGAACATGCGATTATTGAATTGATGGTCACATCTCTCATTTCTCATGGTAAGAGTGAAAATCAGATCCGGCAGATATCCCAGATCAGCAAAATACTGGGAGAATCTTTAGGATTGGGGCTTGTGTATTGCAATAGGCTTGAGTTGGCAGCACGTGTGTATGATATAGGTAATCTTATCATAGACAGTGAAGTATATGAAAAAGAGGATCAATTGACTTTTGAAGAGTTCCGTGTTGTAAAAAACCATACAATAACTGGGTATGATATGTTGATCTCACAGAATTTTTTAAGTATGGATCTTGCTGCTGTGATCTCAGCAGAACATCATGAATGGTGGAACGGAGGAGGGTATCCCCGAGGACTTAAAGAAAAAGAGATGGATATTGCTTCACGTATTGTCGCTGTTGCCGATACTGTAGGTGCACTCTATACCAAACGTCCAGGTAGAGAAGCATGGAGTTACACAAAGATCCTGGAGTACCTGAAATCAAGAAGCGGGATGCAGTTTGATCCGGATGTAATAGAGGTCTTTTTTATCAATCAAAAGATTATTGAAGAGGTTTTACGTATGGATCTGGCTTCGATTCCTACGAAATGGTATGAGTGATCTGCAAAAAAACCTACTTTTTACTACTAATAGGATAAAATAAGAGCAAAATTAATGCAAAAGACCATGAATTACCGGTCTTCTTTTATCCTAGGAACAGTATGTCAGAACAAAACAGAGTAGAACTTTTAGCACCCGCAGGCAATTTGGAAAAATTAAAAATTGCTCTGAACTATGGTGCGGATGCTGTCTATGGAAGTACAAGTACATTTTCATTACGTATTCGTTCGGGAAAAGAGTTCGATATGGAGTCTTATGCAGAGGGGATCGCCTATGCGCATGCCAGAGACAAAAAAGTGTATGCTACAGTAAACTCTTTTCCATTCAATTCACAGATGAAACTCTATGAGAATCACATTACCAAGATAGCAGAGCTTAAACCTGATGCACTCATTGTCTCCAGTCCGGGTGTAGTAAAGATCGCAGCGAAGATCGCTCCTGATATACCTATCCACCTTTCTACGCAGGCCAATGTGATGAATGCAATGGATGCAGAGGTCTATTATGATCTGGGGGTTAAACGTATTATTGTAGCAAGAGAGATCAGTCTGAAAGATTGTGAAGCGATCAAAAACCATATCCCTGATCTGGAACTGGAAGTCTTTGTGCATGGTTCTATGTGTTTTGCCTACAGCGGACGTTGTCTGGTTTCAGCACTACAGACAGGTCGTGTCCCAAACAGGGGAAGCTGTGCCAATGACTGCCGTTTCCCTTATGAGATATATGCCCACAATCCTGAGAGCGGAACGACTTTTAGGCTTGATGAGGAAGAAGATGTAGGTACGTACATTATGAATGCCAAAGATATGAATATGGCTTCACATATCGATGAAATTTTGGATAGCGGAGTCATAGACTCACTAAAGATCGAGGGTAGAACAAAATCACCTTATTATGCAGGGGTAGTTACCAAAGCATACAGACATGCGATAGATGATTATTATGCAGGAGATTTTGATGCTTCCCGTTACCAAAGAGAACTGAATACCACCCAAAACCGTGGCTTTACCGATGCCTATCTTACCTCCCGTCCGTTTGAGAAGAACGATACCCAATCACACGGTTTTTCTATTCAGTACGGTTCCCATCAGGTAGCAGGGCTTGTAAGTGAAGAGGGTACTACGTGGAAGTGTAAAGATAAAACCTGTATAGATGACAGTGTAGAAATAGTATTACCAATGGGAGCAAATGTAGACCTTGTAGATAATGAAATTGGAAAAATAGATGAGATAGCGGGGCAGTATTGGCTGACATTTAAGAAGATAGTTACCAAAGACGGCAAGGAGTTGGAGTGTGTACACAGTGGAAATGTCAATGAGATCATGCTTCCGACACCATTACCCGGCTATACTATTTTAAGACGCAAGATAGCTGAAGCTTTAGAGAAAAAAGGGCTTACAGACGAGTCTACACCCATGAAACTAGAACCAAAATAAAAATAGGAGAAAGTAAATGAAATTTGTATCGATTGTCATTGGAAGTAAAAGTGACTATTCTGTTATGAAAGAGTGTGCTGTGACATTAGAAAAATTTGGTGTACCGTATGAACTTATCATATCATCAGCTCACAGAAGTCCGGAGAGAACGAAAAACTATATGAAAGAAGCTGAAGCAAAAGGTGCACAGGTATTTATTGCAGCAGCGGGCATGGCAGCACACCTTGCAGGTGCTTTGGCTGCAAGTACAACAAAACCGGTACTTGGTGTACCTATGGCAAGCGGTGAGCTTAGAGGAGAAGATGCACTGCTTAGTACAGTAATGATGCCCGGTGGTATGCCGGTAGGTACGCTTGCCATTGGTAAAGCAGGAGCAGTAAATGCAGCATATATGGCTATTCAGATCATGGCACTGCAGGATGATGAACTTAAAGTAAAACTGCAGGAAGACCGTATCAGCAAAGCAAAAAAAGTAGAACTTGACTCTTCTGAGATAGAAACAATACTGTAAAATTAGAAATTAGAAATTAGAAATTAGAAAGTAGAAATTTAGAAATGAATAATAATACTATTACTTTTAGTGAACTTTTATTAAAACTCCAACAATTCTGGGCAGAGCAGGGATGTAATATTGTGCAGCCATATGACATCCCAAGTGGAGCAGGGACATTTCATCCTGCTACACTGCTGAGAAGTCTTGACTCCAAGCCTTGGTCTGCTGCGTATGTGGCACCTTCACGTCGTCCTACAGACGGACGTTACGGAGAGAACCCTAACCGTTTGGGTGCGTACTATCAGTTTCAGGCACTTATTAAACCAAGTCCTGACAATATTCAGGAGCTTTACCTGAAGTCTTTAGAGTATTTGGGGCTTAACCTGCAAGAGCATGACATCCGTTTTGTGGAAGACAATTGGGAGTCTCCGACACTTGGTGCATGGGGTCTTGGTTGGGAAGTATGGCTTGACGGGATGGAAGTGACACAATTCACTTACTTCCAACAGGTTGGAGGGATTGCCTGTGATCCTGTAGCAGTGGAGATCACTTACGGTACAGAACGTTTGGCGATGTATCTACAGGGTGTGGATTCAGTCTATGATCTTGTATGGAATCGTATGGGTGATACGGTGACCACTTATGGTGATGTGCATAAAGAGACAGAGTATGAGTTCTCCAAGTACCACTTTGAAGTAGCCAATGTAGAAAACCTGTTCCAGCACTTTGAAGATGCCAGTAATGAATGTAAAGTATGTTTGGAAGCAGGACTTCCTCTTCCTGCATATGATCAGTGTATGCTTGCCTCTCATGCGTTTAATGTACTTGATGCGCGTAAAGCCATCTCTCAGGCACAACGTCAGAACTACATTTTGAAAGTAAGAGAGCTTTCTATAGGGTGCGCGCAGCTTTATAAAGAGCAAGAGCAAGAGCAAGAGCGTAATCAAAGGGTTAAAGGGTAAGTATATTTGCTTTCTCTGTAAATTATAAAAATAGTTGTATAATTTCAGAAATTTACTAGAGATAGGATTGTTATGAAAACGCTCAATCTACAAAAAAACTTTTTTGGTGGATTAACTGCTGCGGTGATTGCCTTGCCACTTGGACTTGCTTTTGGTGTGGCAAGTGGTATGGGAGCTACTGCTGGCATTTATGGAGCCATTATCTTAGGATTTTTTGCTTCCCTTTTTGGTGGAACACCTACGCAAATTTCAGGGCCGACTGGCCCTATGACAGTGGTAATGGCTTCTGCTGTCATTAGCCTACATAGTGACATAAATTTGATAGCCTCGACAGTTATCTTAGCGGGTCTTTTTCAGATACTTTTTGGTGTGTTTAAGATTGGTAAATTTGTGCGTTACATTCCTTATCCTGTTATTTCAGGTTTTATGAGTGGGATAGGTATTATCATTATTCTATTGCAAATAAATCCATTTTTAGGGGTAGAGAGTGACGCCTCAATTTTACATATTTTAGCTACACTAGGTAAGAGTATATCTCATAGTAACTATCAGTCTATACTTCTTGCTACTTTAACGTTAATTATTATGTTTTTTACCCCTAAAAAAGTTTCAAAAATAATCCCAGAACCACTCATTGCACTATTTGTTTTGACGCCTCTTAGTCTTTATTTTCAGTTTCACGTGATGACGATTGGTACTATCCCTACCTCACTACCCAAGATGGTTATGCCTACATTGGATTTTGAAAACTATAAAAATGTGATGGTTTTAGCGTTTACCTTAGCCCTGCTTGGTATGTTAGACACACTTTTGACCTCTATTGTTGCCGACTCCATTACCAATACAAAACATAAACCAAATAAAGAGTTAGTAGGACAAGGTATCGGTAATTTACTTTGTGGACTTTTTGGTGCTATTCCTGGAGCGGGAGCTACCATGAGGACAGTGATTAATGTAAAGAGTGGTGGAACCAATAAAATCTCTGGGATGGTGCATAGTATTATCCTTTTGTTAGTAGTGCTATTTTTAGCACCTATTGCTTCACAGATTCCAATGGCAATTTTGGCAGGAATCTTGATAAAAGTTGGAGTTGATATTTTAGATTATAGATTTCTTGATGTTTGGAATCAAAGTCCTAAAATAGATTTAAGTGTAATGTTGGTTGTCTTTTTTACTACGGTATTTATAGACCTTATTACAGCAGTTGGTATTGGTATTGTTTTATCCTCGTTACTTGTTGTTTACCGAATTACCAAAGAGACTAAAATACAGCTTGACAGTAAAGCACCAAAAGTAGCATATAATCTTGGTGAAGATATAAGGGTGCTTAAAGTAGATGGTGCATTTTTCTTTGGGTCAGCTACTGCATTTGAAAGTGAGATTAATAAAGTATTAGATATTAAAACGCTTGTTATAGATATTTTAGATGTTCCTTTTATTGATATAACAGCTATTTTTACACTCAAAGATTTAATATCTAAAATAAAATCAGATAATATTGAAGTTGTTATTTTAGCAAAAGAAAAACATCAAGATAAGTTGATGAAACTTAATAAAAAAGGTGTCTTTGACAATGTAAAATTTTATCAAGATATAAAAGCGTTTCTTGTTAAAATAGATAAATAATAAAAGATATTTTAAGGAAAAGATTATGATATTACAAGAAATCTACAACCATTTAGACAAAATAAGTCCCTTTGAACTTCAAGAGAAATGGGATAACTCCGGATTGATCATAGGAGATATGAGACGCGAAGTCTCACAGATTGTCATCTCTCTGGATATTGATTTTGAAATGATAGAGGAAGCCAAAGAGGGTACGCTTTTTGTGGTGCATCATCCATTGATATTTGATAAACTTATGCAGCTTGATTTTGCAAAATATCCTTCTAACTTAATGGAGAAAATGATACTTAAAAAGCAATCTTGTATTGCTTTGCATACAAATTTTGATCAAACACATTTAAATAAATATGTGTTTGAGAAGATCCTAGGTTTTAAACTGGAGAGTCAAGACTCTTTTTTATGTACAACAAAAGGTGAGTGGCACTATAAAGCACTTTTAACTCTCATCAAAGAGAAACTGGATCTTCCTACCCTTAAAGTGGTAGGTAAAAAAGAGAAGATAGAATCTATCGCTTTATGTACAGGAGCAGGTGCTTCACTTATGGATGAAGTAGAGGCAGATTGTTTCCTCACGGGGGATATCAAATACCATGATGCGATGAAAGCAATGAGTGAAGATTTGATGATGGTGGACATCGGACATTATGAAAGTGAACGTTTTTTTGCAGAGATTTTACTTGAAGAGTTGAAAGTTTTACCTCTTTTGGCTATAATTTCAAATTCGAAAAATCCATTTCATATAGAACTTGGATAATTCCCTCAAAACTCCTAAAGGATAGAGATTGAACAAACATTTAAAAGAGCTGATCGAACTTGCCAAAAATGACCAGGCAATAGACAGTTACAACCCACAACTGGAAGCTGCAGATAAAAAAGTAGCTAAAGTACAAAAAAAGATAGATGCTGCACAGGCAGAACTTGACGGACTCAATAATGAGATATCAGAGAATGAAGCAAAAGTAAAAACATTTGAAGAACAACTTACACTTTTAAATGAACAATTGGCTTCAAATGCGAAAAAACTCAAAGAGATCTCTACAGAAAAAGAGATGAAAGCACTCTCTTTGGAAGAAGATATTGCCAAAGAGAAGATGACATTCGCCAATGAAGAGATCGAAAGACTTCAAGGTATCAATGAAACTAAAAGAGCATTGCTTGATGAAGCCAATGAAAAAGTAAATACATTGACTACAGAATTTGATGCAGTGAACAAAGAAGTTTCTGCCCAAAAAGCAGAAATTGAAAAAAGTAAAGCAGAACTCTTTGTCAAAAGAGAAGAACTTAGCAGAAACCTTGAACAAAAAGTACTTGCATTTTATGAGAAGATCCGTATCTGGGCAGGGAATACAGCAGTTGTTCCGGTAAAAAAACAGGCTTGTTACGGATGTTACATGAAACTCAATGATAAAACGTATGCCGAAGTGATCAAAGGTGATGAAATTGTAAATTGTCCTCACTGTGGACGTATTCTTTACCTTGAAAGTGTTACAGAAGAGGCGTAAGTCTTATTCTACATCAAAAGGATGACACATGGAGAGACTTTTTTTTATCCTCTATAGTGTCATACTTTTCCTTGCATATCTCATAGCGCTTCCCTTTCTATTTTTATTCTCTTTTAAAACAAAATATAAAGATTCCATTCCTGCCAGATTTTTTCTATGGAAGAATAGACCTTTAAGGGCAAACGGTATCTGGTTTCACTCCTGCAGTTTTGGTGAGGCTAAGGCTATTAAACCTTTGGTTGATGCATTGCCTAAAGAGGTTTTACGTATGAGTACGACTACACATACGGGGTTTGATGCGATCCATGCGTATACCCAGGAGAGCCGTTATCTTCCTTTTGAACCTCTGCTTTTCCCCTGGCTTAAGCCGCAAAAGGCACTAGTGGTGATGGAGGCAGAGTTTTGGTATCTGCTTTTTGCCTTGGCTAAAAAAAGAGGGGCGAAAACACTGCTTATCAATGCACGTATGAGCGA
>Ga0256828_1000443_pt1 | contig 27770 bp, 36 predicted proteins | sample CV88metaG_FD_185993 | JGI IMG/M metagenome (GOLD analysis project Ga0256828, IMG submission 185993) | Hydrothermal vent microbial communities from East Pacific Rise, Pacific Ocean - CV88 | ecosystem: Environmental > Aquatic > Marine > Hydrothermal vents | place: Pacific Ocean: East Pacific Rise...
ATGGAGCTATCAATGTTATCAAACCAAGATATTGAGAAACTAAATTTTACTATCAAATCACACCACGCCATATATATCATTGAACAACGAACAATAGGTGCTTTTCGAGGCTATACAAAGTATTCAGAAAAAATATTAAAATATACAAATAGAGTAAAAAAAGATTTTATGCTCTCGGAATTATCATTAGGTGGAGAATGGGCAATAGCAGATAAATCAACAGCTAAGCAAATTATTATAGAAATAATAAAAAGTAGTTTAGTCTATAACACTTCGTTAATCTCAGAAATAGAAGCCAATAAGATAGCTAATAAGTTTTTATCCGATTATAATGAAGAGTCTATTTATCTCACGAATGGTCTTTTAGATAGAGATAATAAAATTCATAATAATTTAGAATTTAATATAATTTTACCATATACTAATGAGTTATCAGCAGAAAAAAATGGTATAGGATATCTATTTTCATCAGCTATAATTGTATTTGATAACAATAAAATAGGTATATTTTGTAAATGTGAAAGTGATTAGATAAAACTTAACATATAGAGCCTACTAAAGGACTCTATATAGTGATAGTTATATACTCTCAACCATAGATAGTATAAAATCGGCACTGATTTTTGCTGATGAGTCTAGGAACTCATCGAAGTTGAAACTTGCGTCCATATCGGCAGCATCTGAGATGGCTCTTAGGATAAAGAATGGTATATTTAATGATGAGCATACTACTGCTACACTCGCACCTTCCATCTCTAGTGCGTGGGCTTTAAATGTCTCTTCTATCCACCCTTTTTTCTCTCCACAAGCTATAAACTGGTCACCTGTTGCGATAACACCCTCTTTTAGTACAATCTCTTTAGAGTTGGCAACCTCTTTGGCTATCTCTCTTAGTTTTACATCTGTTGGGATACACACTTCTCCCTCTGGAACATATCCGTGTGGGTGTCCAAATGCTGTGATGTCTAAATCGTGCTGACAAAGCCCATCAGCGATAATCAAGTCACCGATACTCAACTCATCACTAATCGCACCAGCTACACCACTAAAAAGTAACATATCACAACCAAATTTCTCTATAAGTAAAGTGGCTGTAAGGGTAGCAAAAACTTTCCCTATCTTTGAGTATGCTACTACAACATCTCTACCTTTGTAACTACCCTCATAGTATCTATTTGCTCCATACTCAACCTCTCTTAGGTTATCTAACTTTGATACTATCGGCTCTATCTCTTCGGGCATAGCACCCATAATCGCTATTTTCATCTATATACCTTAAGCGTTTTGTAGTTTCTCTATCTCTTCGATAGTATTTTGTAAAGATGCCATATCAGATACTACAAAGTGTGGTTTTTTTGTAGCTTTACGGTTTAATCCTTTTAAAACACCACCGTGTCCAAACTCAATGTAACAATCAACCTCATCATCAAAATTAGCAATAGATTGTTTGTATAGTACAGGAGATACAAGTTGTTTTGGTAACAACTCTAACGCTTCAGCTTTACTCTCATACTTCTTAGCTGTTACATTTGAAACCACAGGAGCTATAAACTCATCATGAAGCATCTCATTTAACTTCTCTTCTAGTGGAGCTACGGCATCTTGAAGTAGTGGACAGTGAGAAGCTATCGACATATTTAAAAGCATAGCTCTTCTAGCTTTTGCCTCTTTTAAGATAGGCTCTAATTTCTCCAAATCAGACTTAACACCAGCTATAACTATCTGCCCTTGAGCGTTATAATTGACAGCCCAAACTTTCATACCAGCATCTCTTTGCTCTTGACAAATCTTCTCAACACTCTCATCATCAAGCCCAAGAGATACAAGCATTCCAACATCTTGTCCCTCACAAGCTTGAGCCATAAGCTTACCTCTTAGATTTACCAACTCAACAGCATCTACGATATCTAAAGCTTTTACACTAACCAATGCTGAGAACTCACCCAAAGAGTGTCCAAGAGCAAAAACAGGTTTGATAGGCAACTTATCTTCAAAAAGTTTATGAGCAATAGATGATACAAGTAAAATAGCAGGTTGTGTAAACTCTGTCTTTTCTAATCTATCATTTTCACTAAAAAGTAACTCTTCAAAATCAAATCCTACTCTACTACTAACTTGAGCAAAAATCTCTCTTACCTCATCAGAGTTATCAAAAAAATCTTTCCCCATACCAACTGCTTGAGACCCTTGACCAGGGAATAAAAACGCACATTTTACTGACATCATATAATCCTTTTTTCTTTTTTATTATTTTAACATTAAATCAATAGATAATCTCTTATCTCTTTGATTAGTTTTTGTAACTCAAGATGATACCTACCTGGATATATAGGTAGATAATCAAACTTCTTATACTCAAAAACCAACTCCAAAGTCTCTACAAACTGATACATACTATCAGCACCTATAAGTTTAGCTCCCCTCTTTAAATCTTTATAAAATCTCTCTATCTCATCATACGATTTTGAGTTAATAATCTCTCTAAAATATAAATCAGACCTATCAAAGGTATCTAAAAACTCTTTTAAAATATCAATATAAGAGTTATCTATCTCTCTAGCACTCTTGATACCCTTTTCTGTATCCAAAATTTTCTGATATATACATCTTTTGCTATTTAAGACTCTATCAAACTCATCTTTAATACACACTATCAAACCATCTGAGATATAATTATTTGATATACTCTCTTGAGTAAATAGAGATACAATCAACTCAAAGATACTCTCTTGAGTTACTGGTTTATGTAGATACGCAGAAGTACCATCTACTTCTATACTACTATCATTATTTCTAAAAACAACCAATTTTATACTCTTTTCAGCTTGGGCAACACTCATCAAGTCTAAAAATCTATCCTCAATCAAACTATCTTCAATAACAACTAAATCATAATCAATCAAACTATACTTATCTTCTCTAAATCTTTTGAAACTGATATCTACATTGTATGGGAAGTATTTAAACATTCTAGTAACACTTAAAGTTACATTTTGACTATGGATAATTAGAAGTATATTTTTTTGAAGCAGTGATTTTGATGGAAGTCGATAGTGGCGTCTAAATCCTAACTCCCCTATTTGAAGTGGGATATTTACCCGAAGAACTCCTATATCAGAATAATCTAGTGAACCATTTAGTATAGATAAATCATCTTTAATGCTCTCTTCTAAGCGAAGAAAAAAATCTTTATCTTTAAAAGGGATATTTATGATATTAAAAGTTACATTCTCTTTGATAAAATCCTCTTTAGCCTCTATGGACATCACTATCTCTATATCTTCACAGTTACTAAAAAGTTCTCTTAAAATCTTAATTAGCATCTCTTCTATACGAACATAATCCCCTCTAAGCTCTTTAGGTAGTGCTTTTGACATATTGTATATCAACTCTATATTTCTACTACTACACATACCCTCTAAGTTATAGAATATATTTTTTAAAATACTATTAATATTAAATAAATCTTTTGACAACTCTCTTCCTCTGTTATAAAATCTACTTAATTATACTCCTTTATTTTTTAGAGTTTATTAACTTTAAAAGCTCTTTACCATCAATTAGAGTAATATTTTTACCTTTTATAAATTTGTAACACTCTTTTGTGTAGCTACTTGTAGTAACGATATAGACTCTATCAACACCATAGGCATACATCAAACCGTACATCTCTCTCACAACTTTGATACCAACATACACTTTTGTATATCTTTTACATTGAACTATCGCTTTTGTATTAAAAAGGAGATTTTTTCTACTCATCCATATATCAACTCCACCATCAGCACCAGCTTTTTCATTACCTTTTACACTCCAACCATCTCTAGCAAATAGCTCCATAGATAACTTTTCAAAATCTTGCCACGAGATAGTTTTAAGCTTCGCTTCTGTGTTATAACGAGAAATTAAAGTTCTAGAGGTATATCTAGAGTGGCTCAATAGATGGAAAATATAGATGATATCATAGATGATAATAGCGATTGAGAAGATTAAGATGGATATGTAGATATATTGTGTCATAGGAGAGTTATATAAAAAGTGGTGTAAAAGATACACCACTTAAAAGATATGTTTTAGTGTCCACACCCACATGAACCACTTCCACAATGCTCTTCACCACCAACAACACCACTCTCAGCCTCATCATCAGTAGCATCTCTCTCTGAAAGAATAGTAACACTAAACATCAAGTCAGAACCAGCTAATGGGTGGTTAAAGTCGATTGTTACATCACTATCTGTAAAAGATTTTACAGTTACTTGAACAGTCTCTCCAGCTTCACCTTGTCCATAAAGAGTCATACCCTCTACCAAATCAACACCTTCAAACTGCTCTTTTGGAAGAGTTTGAACTGCTTCTGGATTTACTTCACCGTAAGCATCTTCTGCTTTTACTAATATATCAGCACTCTCACCTTCGTTCATACCAACTAAAGCACTCTCCAATCCAGGAATGATATGCCCTTTACCTGTGATAAACTCTAACGGTTGAGCACCTTTGTTTGTATCTACAACTTCATCAGAACCAGCTTTTTTTACTTCATACTCAATTCCAACTACACTATTTTCAGCATTAATTGCCATATATTATCCTTAAATTTAAATTAGATTTTCATTCTACCAAATCAAACTTTAGTGATGCTTATATCACTAAAATTATCCACCATTTTAGTTGTGTCCGTGAAACTGATTAAAATTTTCTGGTGTAATTTGTGGGTATTTACCCTCTTGGAACTCTTTTACAGCCTCAAGAAGAGTCTTTCTCTCATCTCCACAGTAATACAAATCAATACCCAACTCTAAAGATGCTCTAACAGCACCTGGACCAGCGTGTGGAGTTAAAACTACCTCTACACCTCTCTTTTTTAGCTCCATAAATATAGCTGGGCCTCCTGTATTTTCATTGACAATAACCTCTAGTTCATTTGTAGCATCATCATAGATACCAAAATATTTAGCTTTTCCTAAAACCTTTGTGATAGCACTCTCACTCTTATTCATTTTAAATGGTGCTGAAAATTTCATAATTATAATCCTTTGTTATATTTTTTAAAAGTATAGCAGATTTAGATAAATAATCTATCTTATCTGCCCTGAACCATATATCTTAAACTTATAAGTTGTAAGCCCCTCTACACCCATAGGGCCTCTAGCGTGAAGCTTATTTGTACTAATCCCAACTTCTGCTCCAAATCCAAATGCTCCACCATCTGTAAATCTAGTCGAGGCATTGACATATACAGCTGCTGCGTCTATGCTGTTTAAAAACTTCTCTGCTGTTGTTATATTTTCAGTAATGATAGCCTCAGAGTGTCCTGAACCATATCTTCTTATATGAGATATAGCCTCATCTACCCCATCTACAACCTTTATACTCAATATATTTGCTAAATACTCAGTATCATAATCCTCATCAGTAGCACTATCTATATCTATAACCTCTTGTGTAGCAACACAACCTTTTAGCAGTGTGTGAGCCTTATCAAACTCATCTTTAAGTAGTGGTAACACCTCTGAAGCTATCTCCTTATCTACCAATAGAGTCTCCATAGCATTACAGACACCTGCTCTTTGAACTTTCGCATTTATCGCTATCTTTATAGCTTTAACTACATCAGCATCTTCATCTATATATGTGTGACAAAGCCCTTTATCATGCTTAACCACAGGTACAGTAGCATTTGAACTTACATATCTAATCAACCCCTCTCCTCCACGAGGAACTATCAAATCAACATACTTATCCATCTTTATAAGTTTAGCTACACCCTCACGACTACTATCTGGGATAAGTGATACTATCTCTCTTGGTAAGTTGTGTGAAGCTAATACATCTTGAAGAACTTTAGCTATGGCTCTATTTGAGTTCTCTGCCTCTTTTCCACCCTTTAACACACAGACATTTGAACTCTTAAAAGATAGTGCTGCTGTATCACTTGTAACATTTGGTCTCGACTCATATATAATCCCTATCACCCCAATAGGTATAGATACTTTCTCTATCTTTAAACCATCTTCAGTAATCCAACCATCAAGCACCCTACCAACAGGCTCTTTTAAAGATGCTATCTCTTCAATAGCAACAGCCATAGACTCCACTCTACTCTCATCTAATAAAAGCCTATCTTTTAGTGCTGGTGTTAAGTTATTTGTATCGGCATCTCTCATATCTAACTCATTGGCTTTTAATATATCAGCACAGTTATCTCTAAGAGCTTTTGCCATATCTCTTAATATCCTATTTTTCTCAGCTCCACTAAGTGTCATCATAATATGACTAGCATCTTTTGAGTGTTGTAAAAAAGCTTCCATTATCTATATCTCCTACTAAATACATTTTTTTTAATTCTATCAAATAAATGATATAATAAGAGTAAAAATCAAAGGAATATTAGATGAGAACCATCACATTTATAGGTAATGGCAATATGGCACTAAGTATCGCCAAAGGATTAAAAGAGAACTACAAGATAGAGGTAGTAGGTAGAGATATGAACAGATTGGAGAGTTTTGAGCAGACTCTCGGTGTCACGGTAGATAAGTATCTACTAGATGATTTTGATATAAGTGAGAAAACTATACTTTTATGTGTAAAACCAAACAACATAGAGCAGATAGCTCCTATACTAAAAGGTAAAGCCAAAGTTATCATCTCTATATTGGCTGGTACAACCATATCTAAAATAGCTAACTATATAAAAGCTGATGGTATCATAAGAGCTATGCCTAATTTAGCAGCTAGTAAATCTCTATCTATGACTACTATAACTGGTGAATTGGAGTTTAAAGATGACTCTATCGAGATACTAAGTGCCATTGGGCAAACTAGATGGCTCTCATCAGAAAAAGAGTTAGATATAGCAACAGCTTTAGCAGGAAGTGGACCAGCATATCTAGCTCTTATAGCTGAAGCTTTGGCAGATGGTGCTGTAAAACAAGGACTTAAGAGAGATGATGCTCTAGCTATTACTAGAGGACTGTTTGAAGGCTTTGGGGCGATTATCCAAGATATACACCCAGCACTACTAAAAGATGGTGTTATGAGTGCTGGAGGAACAACAGCTGCTGGATACAGTGCTTTAGAAGATGGTAATGTAAGAGCTAGTTGTATAAATGCTATCGAGAGTGCTTACAACAGAGCCAAAGAGTTGGCATAACTACTTAACATATATCCTGAGTAAATCATCATGAGCATACGGCATATAGCTGTGTCTTGTGATGACTATCTTAGTATTTTTATCTGCCCACTTAAAAATAGGTGCTATATCTTTCTCATCTATATGGATACAACCTCTTGACATCCAGTTTGTACTACCTTTATGTAGTGCGTGTCCATACTTTGTGAAAAATAGACTATAATCCATATTATTTACACCACTAGCATCAGGATAAGCTTTTGACATATAGTATCTCACTTTTCTAAGTACATGAAAAATTCCTGATGGACTTCTATACTCAGCAGTACCAGATGTTACAGCACCACTCCACCAGATAGTTCCATCTCTATCAACAGCGTAAAACCTACCATCACTACCCTTTTCTCTTACAGATACTACTATAAAGTTTTTACCTTGTAAATCAACTATCCTATCTATACCTGTTTTAAGATTGATAACTTGAAAAAGTGTTCTACTAAGAGGTATAACCTCTCTTTTTAACTCTTTTACCTTTGTACTTTGTGTATCATCTCCAAATACTAAAGCATTAAAAGAGAAGATTAAAAGCAATAGATATACTACTCTCATCATAACTTTCCTAATCTATTTTGTGCTATGGTAGCACTTTTTGTACTGGGGTAGTTATCTATCACATTTTGATAAAATAACTTTGCTTGAGACTTCTGTCCCACTCTATCAAGAGATATAGCAGTATGGAGCATCAAAACAGGCATATATGAGGCACTACTTGAGATACTCGCACTCTTTTTATAGTAAAAAAGAGCATTATCATAAGCTTTAGTATAGTAAGAAATCTCCCCTAGGTAGAAGTTTGACTGAGCCACCTTATAGCCTCTCTTGTCACAAATTTCAAACCTCTTGATAGCTTGTGCGTACTCTTTTTCCAAATAGAACTTCATAGCTTGAGAGTATAGCTCTTTTGTACTACTTTTTGATATCGCTTTAGCTGGTGTTGAACTCTTTTTCTCATCTGAGTATTTGATATTGTATTTTGATAAAACCTTTTTCAACTCATCTTTACTTACATAGTTGGCATTTATCTTATCAATCATCTTTCCCAAATCTCTTATCAATGCTGTATCATCTGATTTTGAGGCTAACCTTTGATTACTCTTTAACTGCTCTATTGTAGCATTCATTCCATCTATGATAGAGATTAAACCATCAATTCTATTTTGCTGTTCTGCCAATTTACTCTTCAAATAAGATATTTTAGAACGATTTTGTATCACAACATCTTTGATAGGTACTTCATAACTATACCCCAAACTCATAATCAATACAGATATATATAAACTTCTCTTCATCTCTATCTTACTAACCTTAAATCAACTCTTCTATTTCTCTGATAACACTCATCGCTCATATTTGTACATACAGGGCTACTCTCTCCATAGCTAATCAACACCATACGAGAATACTCAACTCCTTGAGAAGCTAATGACTCTTTTACAACCTTTGCTCTTTTAAGTCCCAATGCGTAGTTATACTCATCTGTTCCAAACTCATCACAATTACCCTCTATCTTTATCCTGCCACTACTTCTTTTAGCAACATCTACATCGTGGATTAAAACACTCTCCATATTATCAGCTATACTATACTGACCAAAATCAAAGTATAGACTATTAAACCCATCACTACTGCTGTTGTATGGATTATTAACAGAGTTTAATCCACTACCACCTGATGAGTTACTCTTGATGCTATTTTCATCTATCGTTACAGTTTGAGAACTTAATGCTGGAGCATCACTTACATTACTTCCTCCATTATATGGAACATCTGGAGCAACTTGAGAACACCCTATAAATACAAATGAACAAAAACCAACATATATAGACCTAATATAATTCATAAATTATCACCTTTACCAATCTATTGCTTGTATCTTTTTGATACCTAAATTAAACAGCATACTTTGATGTGTATCTATATTGCTATACCCAATGTATGATTTTGAATTTTGATACTTAATATACTCGATAACTCTACCATTACTATTGAACCTAGGAAACTGATTTGTTCCCGTAGTTGTTATAGCTCTAGCTCTTGAACTAGCCGATTTCATATAGTATATATTGAACCTGTTTTTACCAAAATTATTACTGCTCTCTCTACTACTATAAACTATACTATCTTTGTATGTATCTACTGAGTTATTATTTTTACCATGATAAACCAACTGTGTAACACCACTACTTGTAAATGACTTCTTAAATAGGTTGGCATAACCTAATCTATTTGATACAAATACGATACTCTTACCACCATCGAGATACTTACCATTAACATCTATCCCATTAAACTTGGTAACTCTCCTTTTCTCTTTAGTTACTGTATCTAACTCATAAATATCTGGCTGTCCATCACTAGCCATTGTTACTATTATCTTAGAAGAGTTAAAATTGACATCAGAACAGACAAGCATTCCTTCACTAGATACGATTTTTGCTTTCGCACCTGTATATAGGTTTAAACGATAAAGTGTAGGATATAAGCCATTAAAAGATGTGTAGTAAAAGGATTTTTGCTCTCTATCTGCCCACTTTGGAAAAAGATTTAGCCCTCCTCTGATAATCACCTTTTTATAGTTAAATGTATAATCAGCAACAACAATCTCACTATGTCTTGGTGTTGTATATCTACTAAATATTACATATCTATTTATCCAACCAATATCAGGATATCTCAAAAAACCATTAATATCATAGATAGCTTTGTGTATCAAAAAAGGAGCTTTTGCTCTACTTGAAATATCATATCTCTTTTTAAACACCTCTTTTGAATTACTAGCTTTTAATACTCTTATAAGAAGTTTTGCCCCACCTACTTCACTATATTTATATTTTAAAACATACTCCTGCTTTCTTAACTCTGGTGTAGATATATCCCCTTCAAAACTCTCTTTGACTACATTAGGATAGAGTAAAAAGTGTCCACTTATCTTTAAATCAGACATTATAATATCTAATATAGCCTCATTCTCTACACTAGAGGCATCGACTACTGCTATATGTGTTCTATCTTCTACATCTTTCTCTATATGTAAAGTAGCATCCACAGCAAATAACCAAACACTCATTAAAAACAGTAATACAAGCTTCAATGGATAGTCCTTAATATAATTTTCTTACATTTTATCACATTAAGATTAATTACAATTTATGATATTCTACTCTTTTGCTACAAACTCTGCCTCAAATCTATACACTCTATTACCATCATGAGAACCAAATCCATACATCTGTAACTGTTTCAAATAATCAACCAAAGCCCGATTAAAATCAACATTCTTTGAAGCAGACTTAATATCAAAATCAAACATTCCATCTGGTTTTATATATAAAAGAACCTTTACACTCTCTCCAGCAAAATCACTCTGAGCTGGCCAATCTTCCAATATCTCCTGAACTCTAGCTAAGTAGAGATTGCTCACACCCTTTTTTTGACTTCTTTTTGCCCTTTTTGATGCTTCTATCTTATCCATCGCTGAGACTGGTTTATCTTTTACTTTTATCAGATTACTCGTTGGAACACTCTTTATAGGTTTATCTGATACTATCAAGATATTTGCTCTCTTTTTCACACTAATATTATCAAAAAGATTTACCTTTTTTACTCTTGGCTTCTTAGTAAGATTTACATCTTTTTTAATCACTTTTTTAACAACTTTCTTCTTTAGCACTGGTTTTACTATTTTAGGCTCTTTTTTTGTTATTTTTTTGTTGATTTTCTTAGGTGGTGAATGTTTGATATGCTTAGGCTTTTTTACTATCTTTTTTTTATGAACTCTCTTGATAGGCTCTCTTTTTCTCTCTGCTTTTGGCTTCGCTTTTACCTTATTGTGATGTATCGGTTTTATCTTTTTATTAACCTCATTTAAATCCTTCTCCAAAGCTAAAGATACAACAACCCTATCACCACTCTTCTTTACATATTTTTTTGATTTTGTATCTGATTTACTACTTAGATAAAAGATTAAAGAGGTAACCACAAAAAGATATATACCGATAGCTATAATTCCTGAAATAATTTGTGATTTTTTCATTGTGTTATGAGTGATACCCTTGAAAAACCAGCCTCTTTTATAGACTTTAAGAGATAGATTACATCTTTATACTCCAAATGCTCATCTGCTCGAATATATACATCTATGGATTTATCATATTTAGATGAGAGATTACGAAAATCATCAGCAAAGGTATCTATTGTAAAGTTCTCATTTTTTATAAAAATCTTCCTACTCTTATCCATACGAATAGTGATTGATTTGACTTTAGAAACCTCTACACTTTTTGAACCTTGTGGCAGTGTAATCTTCTCTTGATATGTAATAGTAGGGGCTGTAACCATCAAAATAGCCATCAAAACCAACATAACATCAACAAGTGGTGTGATATTTAAATCAGGAGTATCGTCCCATGAGTACATCTGCTACTCCTCTTGCCAAGATAAGATAATCTCTCCTTGAGATGTCAAAAGAGATGATAACTCATAAGCTTTTCTCTTTAAAAGTATATGAAAAGAGTAAGCAAAAATAGCCACTCCAATACCACCAGCAGTAGCTACGAGTGCTTCAGATATAGCTGGAGCTACAACATTTAAAGATGCCGTAGATTGTGATGATAGTTTTGAAAATGTCTCAAGTATCCCAATAACTGTACCAAAAAGTCCAATAAAAGGAGATGTTGAGGCTATGATAGAGAGCCATGTCAAACCCTTTGTAGATACCCTAATAGCATCAGATGATGCTGCTTGTAATATAGCACTATTGACTTCTCTAACTCTTGAGAGATAAGTAAAAAGCAGTGACCTAGGTGAGACTGTTTTTGACTGACCTGAATAGAGCATTTTTAGAGATTGAGACTCTATGAGAATTCTTTTTTTTAGAAGTTGATATCTATCTATAAATATCCAGAAAGTTACTATAAAATATACCGATAGCAGTAGTAGTACGAATATAGTTATCGCACTACTATCTGTGAAATAATTAAGTAGAGAATTCAATTTATAAAGATTTCCCTATCTGTTCTACTTTGCTAACTGCCGATGCGATAGCTGTATTACTAGACTCAGCACTCTTAAGAAGAGCTTTCGCATCTTCAAGAGCTTTTGCCAAATCACTACCCTCACCAGAAAGTGCCACAGCACCATCTACGATACAAGTAGTTTTCTCTTCATCTACTTTTACATATCCTGAGTTGATAGCAACGGCTACTTGAGTACCATCAGCTTTATCTATCTCAATTACACCTGTTTCAAGTAAAGATACCAAAGTAGCGTGTTTTGGAAGAACTCCAAACTCACCTTCACTACCTGGTAGAGTTACCTGTTTGACATCATTGTCAAAAATCACACCATTTGGTGTGATTATCTCAAGCTTCATTAGTTCCATGACTATCCTTTATCAAATGGACACTAATTACTTAGCGTTTATCTTATCGTTTTTAGCGATTGCCTCATCCATATTACCAACCATATAGAATGCTGCTTCATTCATGTGGTCATATTTACCTTCAAGTAGTCCTTTAAATCCAGCGATTGTCTCTTCAAGAGTTACATATACACCTGGGCTTCCTGTAAATACTTCAGCAACATGGAATGGTTGAGATAGATATTTCTCAACTTTTCTAGCTCTTTCAACAACAAGTTTATCATCTTCACTAAGCTCGTCCATACCAAGAATAGCAATAATATCTTGAAGGTCTTTATACTTTTGAAGAATTTGTTGAACACCTGTTGCTACTGCGTAATGCTCATCACCAATAATTTGTGGGTCAAGCATTCTTGAAGTAGAATCTAGTGGATCAACTGCTGGATAGATACCTTTTTCAGCAATACTTCTGTTAAGAACTGTTGTAGCATCTAAGTGAGCAAATACAGACGCAGGTGCTGGGTCAGTCAAGTCATCTGCTGGTACATATACAGCTTGAACTGAAGTAATAGAACCTTTTGTTGTAGATGTAATTCTCTCTTGAAGTTTACCCATCTCAGATGATAGAGTTGGTTGATAACCAACAGCTGAAGGGATACGACCAAGAAGAGCTGACATCTCTGAACCTGATTGAGCATATCTAAAGATATTATCGATAAACATCAATACATCTAGTCCCATCTCATCTCTAAAGTACTCAGCCATTGTAAGACCTGTAAGAGCAATTCTGTTTCTAGCTCCTGGAGGTTCACTCATTTGACCATAACATAGAGCAACTTTGTCAAGTACATTTGACTCTTTCATCTCATTATAAAGGTCGTTACCTTCTCTTGTTCTTTCACCAACACCAGCAAATACAGAGTAACCACTATGTTTCATAGCAACATTGTTGATAAGCTCCATAATAATAACTGTTTTACCAACACCAGCACCACCAAATAGTCCAACTTTACCACCTTTTGCGTATGGTGCTAAAAGGTCAACAACTTTGATACCTGTTTCAAAAACTTCTGTTTTTGTACTTTGCTCTTCAAATGGTGGTGGATCTCTATGGATTGACCAGAACTCTTTTGCTCCAACTTCACCAGCTTCATCAACTGCTTCACCGATAACATTGAAAATTCTTCCAAGAACCTCTTCACCAACTGGAACTTTGATAGAGTCACCAGTAGCTTTTACCTCTTGTCCTCTTGTCAAACCTTCACTCATATCCATAGCAATTGTTCTAACACGGTTATCACCTAGTTGTGCTGCTACTTCTAAAACCAATCTTTGCTCTTTACCATCAACTACCACAGTAGTCTCTAGTGCTTCATTTATCTCTGGTAGATAGTCTGCGAAATCCACATCAATAACTGGACCCAAGACTTGTACTATTTTACCTGTCATCATTTCTCCTATTAATTATTTCATTGATTCCATACCACTGATGATTTCAATCAACTCAGTAGTAATCGCTTCTTGTCTTGCTTTGTTGTATGCGATTGTTAAGGCATTAACCATATCTTTCGCATTACTTGTAGCGGCATCCATAGCTTGCATTCTTGCTGAGTGTTCAGCAGCAAGTGAATCTATCAATGCGTAATACATAGTATATTCTACATATCTTTTTACCAACGCATCAAGCAATGTATCATCATCATCTGGCTCTACTTCTAGTTCAGATGTTGATGTTTCACTCAACTCTAGTTTAGATGAATCTACTGGTAGCAGTTGATCTTCTCTAATCTCTTGAGTAATCATATTTACATAACCATTATGTATCAATATAATCTTATCTGTCTCACCATTTACATAAGCTTCAGCTACTTCAGATATAACTTCAGTAGATTTAGCATACTCAGGAGCAGATGAAAGTCCGATTATCTCATCAGCCAACTCTACATTGTTGAATTTAAAATAATCTATACCTTTTCTACCTACTGCTCTTAGACGAACTGTAATATCTTGAGCTTTATACTCATTGATAAGATTGTTTACTCTTTTTATAGTTTGAGCATTAAAACCACCACAAAGACCCTTATCAGCTGTAATGAAAACAATGTCAACTACTTTAGGAGATTTAACCTCTCTAAAGTAAACATTGTCAAGACCTTCAGCATTACTCTGTTGCATCTTCTGAGCAATCTCATTTAATAGCTCAGTTAATTTTTCAGCATATACTCTTGATCTTTTTGCTAGCTCTTCTGTTCTTTTCAATTTAGCAGAAGAGACTAGTTTCATAGCGTTAGTAGTCTTTTGTGTGTTTTTAACACTTCCTATCTTACGCTTAATCTCTTTTAAATTAGCCATTATTTAGCCTTTCTTATGCTGCAAATGAAGCTTTGAAATCTTCTAGTGCTTTTCTAAGTTCAGCATCAGTGTCATCTGAGATTTTCTTCTCATTTCTGATAGCATCAAGGATATTTGAGTATTTAGCGTCCATAAATGGCATCAACTCAGCCTCAAATTTTGTAACTGCTGATGCTGGAGTATCATCTAAGAATCCATTAGCACCTGCGAAAATCATAACAACTTGTTTCTCAATTGGAACTGGAGAGTATGGCCCTTGTTTTAGAACCTCTACCATTCTAGCACCTCTTTCTAGTTGAGCTCTTGTGTGGTCATCTAGGTCACTCGCGAACTGAGCAAACGCTTGAAGCTCTCTATATGAAGCCAAGTCAAGTCTTAGTGTACCAGAAACTTGTTTTGTAGCTTTAATCTGAGCAGCACCACCAACACGAGAAACTGAAAGTCCAACATTAATCGCTGGTCTGATACCTGAGTTAAATAGGTCAGTTTCAAGGAAAATTTGTCCATCAGTAATAGAGATAACATTTGTTGGAATATAAGCAGATACATCTCCAGCTTGTGTCTCAATGATAGGGAATGCTGTAATTGAACCAGCACCTAGCTCATCACTCAATTTAGCAGCTCTCTCAAGAAGTCTTGAGTGTAGGTAGAATACATCTCCTGGGTAAGCTTCACGACCTGGAGGTCTTCTAAGGATTAGTGACATCTCTCTATAAGCAACTGCGTGTTTAGACAAGTCATCATAGAAGATAACAGCGTGTCTTCCATTATCTCTGAAGTACTCAGCCATTGTAACACCAGCATAAGGAGCTAAGAATTGTAAAGCAGAAGCATCTGAAGCACCAGCATTAACAATAATTGTATAATCCATAGCACCATGCTCTTCTAGCTTTTTAACAGTAGCAGCTACTGTTGATTGTTTCTGTCCGATAGCAACATAGATACATACAACATCTTGCCCTTTTTGGTTGATGATTGTATCGATTGCTAGTGTTGTTTTACCAGTTTGTCTATCACCAATGATAAGCTCTCTTTGTCCACGCCCAACAGGAACTAGAGCATCAATAGCTTTGATACCAGTTTGTAGTGGTTCATGAACTGATTTTCTAGCCATAATTCCTGGTGCTTTCTCTTCAACAAATCTAGTCTCAGCAGCTTCAATAGCACCTTTACCATCGATAGCTTCACCAAGTGGGTTAACAACTCTACCCATCAAAGCATCACCAACTGGAACTTCAAGAAGTTTACCTTCTCTTTTTACACTCATTCCCTCTTTGATACCAGCACTAGAACCTAGTACAACAATACCAACACTTGCCTCTTCTAAGTTAAGAACCATACCTTGAGCACCGTTCTCAAACTCTACAACCTCTCCAGCCATAACATTGTTAAGACCATAAACTGTTGTAATACCATCAGCAATACCTACTACTTTACCTACCTCATTGATATCAACATTAATCTCAAAGTTCTCAATTCTCTCTTTGATTATTGAGCTGATTTCATCTGCTTGCAATTTAACTGCCACTTCTACTCCTTTCTTATAGTGATTTTTTTATAAAATCAATTAATTGTTCTTTTACTCTCTCTTTAGAGAAGTTAACCTCAATTCCTAAATCATCAACTGAAACACGCACACCATCAACATCACTTTTTTCTTGGTTAAGTTTGATAGTAGCACCTGTATAAGTAGCTAATGTTTTTTCAAGCTTTTCCACCTCTTGAGCATCAAGTTCTTTTGAACTTCTCAATGTACCTTCATATACATTTGATGCTTTTTGGATATCAGCATTTAAAACTTTTGTAATCGCTGGGATAAGGTCAAGTCTCTTTTTCTCACCAAGAACTTTGATGAAATTTTTCAAGACACCATCACTATCATCTAATATAGCTAGTACCATATCTGTTTTTTTATCACTATCTACGATTGGAGATAAAAGAGCAGTTGATACCTCTTTATTTGACAACGCTTCACTTATCACATCAAGCTGTGCTACTAAAGATGAAACATCTGTTGTAGCCATAGATAGTGCTTTCGCATATCTTTTTGCTATCAATTCTTCCATGACTATGCCACCTTCTTAGAAATTACTTCAACAATTTCACTCTCAGAAACTGCGATATCACTTGCTGAAATATTTTCATTTAATACTTCATCAATAGCTTCTCTAACAGCTTTTCTCTCTTCTAGTGAAATTTGTTCTTCATACTGTTTATCCATAGCCACAAGTTCATTTTCACTTGCTTGTTCAATTTTAGAAACTAAAATCTCTGCCTCTTTTTTAGCATCTTCAACTATCTCTGATGCTTTTTGAGTACTCTCTTCAAGACGAGTTTGAGCAACTTTTTGCTCATCTTTTGCTGCTTGAAGTTTAGATTCAATCTCTTGTAGTTGATTTGCTATACCTTCACTTCTACCACTAAAATATGCTTTGATAGGATTAGCTATCAAGTAGTATAAAATAGAAGCAAAAATAGTAAAGTTTATAACTCTAGGCCAAAAATCTGTCTCTCTTCCTGTTTGCAATAGATATCTACTCTCTTCAGAGTGTCCTTCACTTGCTAAAAGAATTGCTGGTACAGCTACCAGTGCTAATAATATTATCTTCTTCATATCCATCCTTCTTTTATAGATTGCTTAATCTAGCTTTTAAGCTATCTTTGAATTGAGGGACTTGTGAAAGAAGAGACTCTTTTAGCTCAGCTTTTTGTGAAGCCAATTGGGCTACAAATTTTTCATATTGCTTATCAAGTTCAGCTTTTTTAGCAGCAACTTTAGCAGATGCCACCTCTTTAGCTTCATCAACAGCCTTCTGTCTTATAGCCGTAGCTTCACTCTTAGCATTGCTAAGAACTTCTTCTGCTTTAGCAGTTAGTTCATCACTATCACCACTGAAACTTTTAGCTGCTTTCAAATCTTTTGCTATTGTGTTATCTCTGTCGTCCATAAACTTTAATAACGGTTGAAATAGCATTTTATTGAGTACAACTAAAAGAGTCAGGAATAAAGCCAAGACGAACAACATCAACGGGAAATGTATGTCAAGCATTAAAACTCCTCTTTTAATTTCGCATTATTTTAGCATTTTGATAATGAGATATTGATTAAATTGTGGAGTTTTTTAGTAACTTTAAAAAGTTTTCTATATCTTTCTTATTATTAAAACTTATTTCTAATTTATTTGATTTTATTTTATACTCAAAAGGCAACAGCTCTTTTAGCTCCTCTTTATACTCAGAAATGATATTATCTTCTGTATCTTTGATAGTCGTTATATCTTTCTCTTTTGATTTATACTTTTTAACTAATTTTTCAGTCTCTCTTACACTCAGTTTTTGTCCTATTATACTATCGATTAGAACTTTCTCTTTTTCTATATCTAAACCGATTAAGACTTTAGCGTGTCCTTGAGAAATTTTACCCTTAGATACCTGTTCTTGTGCGTATTTACTAAGAGATAAAAGTCTAAGAGTATTTGTAATTTGAGATCTACTTTTATTGACAATATTTGCCAACTCTTCATGAGTTATATTGTGTACCTCTATAAGTTCAGCAAAAGAGTAAGCCAACTCCATAGCGTTTAAATCTTCTCTTTGGATATTTTCAATAAGTGCCAACTCTCTTAATCTAAACTCATCAATCTCAACATCAGCAACGATAGCTTTAATTGTCGGAAGATTAGCCAATTTGTGAGCTCTTAATCTTCTCTCTCCAGCTACTAGAAGATAGTCATCATCTTTTTCAATCACAACAACAGGTTGTAAAAGTCCATGTTTTTTGATAGAAGCACTAAGCTCTTTTAAGGCTTCATTATCAAAATATTTTCTTGGTTGAAATGGATTTGGAGATATTAAATTGACATCTATCTCCTCAACTCTAGCCCCTTGTTCTTCTAACTCGAAACTCTCCATACCATCTAAATTTTTCTCATACGCCTCTTCTACCTCTTGTAGAATATCTCCTAAACCTCTACCAAGTGCCATATCTATTTACCTCTTAATATTACAGTTGCCAAGTTTTTATATGCTATTGAACCTTTTGATGTAGAAGCATACTTTGTTACAGGTTTTCCAAAACTTGGAGACTCTGCTACTTTTACATTTCTAGGAACAACAATAAACTCTTTATTCTTTTTCATATGAAACAGTTTATCTTTAAAGTGGTGTGATAAGTCTGCCAACACCTGCTTTGATAGATTATTTTGCTTAGAGTACATTGTTGGTAAAAAACCTTTGATTTTAAGCTTTGGATTTATAGTTTTTCTCAAAAGGCTAACAGTATTTAAAAGTTGCGCCAACCCCTCTAGAGCGAAAAATTCACACTGAATAGGTATAATAACAGAGTCTGAAGCACTCAAAGCATTGATAGTAATAGGCCCTAATGCTGGTGGTGAATCTATGATGATAAAATCATATTTTTTTGATACATCTTTCAGTTTCTCTTTTAAAACAAGTTCACGATTTTGTTTTTTATTATTATAAAACTCTTTCTCTATCCCAACTAAACCTATATTTGATGGTGCTATCTCAAGATTTTTTATCTTTGTTTTTAAGATAACATCAGATAACTTTTTAGTACCTCTTAATACATGATAGATATTGTACTCATAATCTCCCCTACTATACCCTACACTTGTAGTAGCATTAGACTGTGGGTCAATATCTAATAAAAGAACTTTTTTATTCTTTTCTGCTAATGATGCTGCTAAATTTACGGCCGTAGTTGTCTTCCCCACTCCACCTTTTTGATTAGCTATACATATTATTTCACTCATCTTAGATTAAATACCTTTTTATTATCTATCTCAATAGAACCGTCACTAAAAAGTTGTGCCTCTTCTAAAGATTTTTTCTCCCCATCGATATGGACATCAAATTTTTTGCTAAGTTCAAATTCTACCTGATATTTGCTAAAAATATACTTCCATGAAGGTATCATCATCCACTCATTTATAAACTCTTGAGCCAACTTTAGAGGTGTAGTATCTATATCAAGATGGGCATAACCATCACTGTTAGCTACTAGATTGATACCTATACCGATAACAATATCATCTTTTAACTCTTTACTTACACAACCACCGATTTTATTATCACCTAGATAGAAATCGTTTGGCCATTTTAGAAAAATATCCTCATTATATCTAGCAAGAACCTCTTTCATAAAAAAGGCAAAATAGATAGAGATAGCACTAAGTGGCAAATCAGTCGGTAGAGAGTGTTTTTGAATAGCCATAGATAAAAACAGGTCACCTCTAGTGCCACTCCACTCATTATCTCTACTACCTATACCTTCACTCTGCTCTTTTGCCAACACTATAACAGGAGCTTCTAACTCTTTTTTCTTTAACGCCTCTATCAGATATAACTGAGTAGATGGCAGTGACTCAAACGATACTATTTCCATTTTTCAATCCTCTTCCTACACAATATGCTTTCGCACTCATAGCTTTTTTTGATGGTGGTTGAACTGTACCTATCTTTAAAGCACCTGTACTACAACCAACAATAACACTCTCTTTATCAAAATCTATTATCTCATAGGCACGATATGATTTTTGAGTCTCAACTAACTCTATATTATCAAACTTTGTACCATTTTGGCTGAAAATACCAGGCCACCCCTCAAATGCTCGATATTTATTATAGATTATGGTAGCATCTTCAAAATCAATCTCACCATCACTCTTTTTTATCTTTTTACAAAGTGATGCTCTACTCTCATCTTGCTTCAATGGCGTGATACTATCAAACTCTCTAATTGTACTTAGTGTCAAATCACAAGCATCTAAAGTGAGTTGGTTCATAAGAGCAAAGAGCCTCATATCTTTTGGAATTTCAAACTCTTTTATCTTCAATATATCTCCCGTATCAAGCCCCTCTTCCATAAGCATAGATGTTACACCCGTCTTTTCATCTCCATTTAGCAAAGATTGCTGTACAGGTGAAGCTCCTCTATATTGTGGTAGGATAGATGCGTGAAGATTGATACAAGGAGCTATATCCAATATATCTTTTGGTAATATCTGTCCAAACGCTGCTACAACGATAAAATCAGGATTAGATGACTCTATCTCATCTTTTATACCATCTTCAGTTAGTTTTGTAGGTTGTAACACTTTTATATTATGCTCAAGTGCCAACTCTTTTACAGGAGGTGGTGTCAAAATCTTCTTTCTACCAACAGGTCTATCAGGTTGAGTCAATACCAAAGATACCTCCATATCATCAGCATCTATCAATGTTGCCAATATCTCTTTGGCATAGTGAGGTGTCCCCATATATACTATTTTTTTCATCTTTGGTCTCTTTTTTTTGATATTTGATTTTAATTTGTTATCATAGCACACAAAAGTTATACTTAGCCAATATCTATCTACTTTTTTATCAAAAAAAGAGTAAAGATTTTAACTATCATTAGAGCCTATAAACAGTGTACCACCTATATGTTTAGCATCTATCAAAAGAGAGCGAACATCACTCAAATCAAATCCACTTGATAAAAACATATCTCTCTTATGCTCCATCAAAAAGTGTGCTGATTGTAACTTTGTCACTATACCACCTGTGGCAAACTCATTGTTTGGAGTATGTTCAGCCTCTAACTCCTCTTGAGAAATTTCTCTCACAACAGCTCGTCTTTTAGCATCATCATATCTATTTGGGTCTTTATCATATAGAGCATCTATATCAGATAAGATAACTAACATCTTCGCATCAAAGTAGTGAGTTACATGTGCTGAGAGTCTATCATTATCTCCAAAAACAAGCTCTTCTATACTTACAGTATCATTCTCATTAATTATAGGTACAACTCTATTTGCCAAGAGTGTATCTACTGCTACTTTTGCGTGTTTTGTAGCTTTTCTTGAGTCAAAAACATCAGCACTAAGTAGAACCTGTGAACATAACATATCAAATTTGGCAAACTTCTCTTGATACATTTTCAAAAGTAGTGGTTGTCCAATAGCAGCTAAAGCCTGTTTATTTGCTACGGAAGTTCTATCAAGATGGAGCTGAGTATATCCAGCAGCCACAGCACCAGAGCTTACCAAAATCACATCATAGTTATGATTTTGAAGCTCTGATATTAACTCAACTAGAGCAAACATTCTATCTTTAGCTATCTTACCATTTTCACTCAGTACATGAGAGCCAACCTTTAGTACCACACGCATAATTAGTTACTCTCACTCTCTTTTACAAGTTTAACTAAATTTGCCAAAGCATATCTTAGTGGCTCTGTATTGATGTGAGCTACTGACGAGATAGGAAGAACAAATAGTGGCTTATCTTGTGGTAACTCTACTCCAAAATCAGCCTCAAATCCATAACTAGCATATCTATCACTAGCTTTATATGCTTTTAGTGTCTCATTTGGTTCTAACCCAATCTCTTCAATAAACTCTTTGGTTTTACTATCTACCTCTTCATCACTTAGGGCATCTATCTTTGTAATAGCCACAGCATAGTGTCTAGTTGCCAACTCTTCTGAGTATCTATCAAGCTCAACTAAAAGTGTCTCATACTGATATTTCATCTCTCTATAATTAGAAGCATCTATAAGTAGTAGTAGTGTTTTTGTTCTCTCGATATGTTTCAAAAACTCAAGTCCTAACCCTCTACCATCACTAGCACCCTCTATGATACCAGGTATATCAGCCATCATAAATGAGTCAAAATCTCCAACGCTAACTACACCTAATTTTGGAGTAAGTGTTGTAAATTCATAATTTGCTATCTGTGGTTTAGCATTTGAAAGAGTTGATATAAGAGTAGATTTTCCAACATTTGGATATCCAACCAACCCTACATCAGCGATAAGTTTCATCTCAAGTCTAACTTGCTTTGTAATCCCTGGTAGTCCTGGTTGAGCATAAGTTGGTCTTTGATTACTAGCACTCTTAAAGTGCATATTACCAAGCCCACCTTTTCCACCTTCTAAAAAGAGAACTTTTTGCCCCTCTTCTAACAAATCAAGTAAAACCTCTCCACTCTCCATATCTACTACTTGAGTACCTGGAGGAACAGTGATAATCTCATCTTGTCCCTTTTTACCATACTTCTTACGCCCTTCACCAGGACGACCATTTTGTGCTTTGATATGTCTTTTACCTCTTAGGGCTGAGAGTGTATCCGTATTGTTATCTACATAAAAATATACATTACCACCTTTACCACCATCTCCACCATCTGGACCACCATTTACTACAAACTTCTCTGTCCAAAACGATATAGCTCCAGCACCACCTTTACCAGAACTTATCATCAATTCTACACTATCTACAAACATATTTATATTGCCTTTAAAAAAATTATCGTTATTATACCTAAAATATTATTTTATTACTAAAAAGTATAGAGTATCCTATCCCGACAACAATATATGATATAGAGAAAAATATCTAATTTTATCCAAATGTTATGATGTCGGGGTAAGGATACACCGACCTACATATAGATTTATAAAATAATTTTACCAAACATTAAAAATGTATATATTGATTTTATAGATAGATGTAGAATATCACAAGCCAAAAGGCTTGTAGATTTGTTTGCTTACGCAGGAATTACAGAAACTCTTTTTTGGCTTCTTGATTTGTTTTCAAACTGTACTGTACCTTCAACAAGAGCAAATAGAGTATGGTCTTTACCCATACCTACATTATTACCTGGGTGTACTTTTGTACCTCTTTGTCTGATGATAATGTTACCTGGGATAACCTTCTCACCACCGAATTTTTTAACACCTAAACGACGACCGACTGAATCACGGTTATTCTGTGTAGAACCTTGACCTTTCTTGTGTGCCATACTATCTCCTTATGCGATTTTAGTAATTCTAACTCTTGTAAAGTCTCTTCTGAAACCTCTTTTTAGCTTAGAATCTTTTCTTCTTCTTTTTTTGTAGATGATAACTTTTTTATCTCTACCTTCATTGATAACTTCACCTTTAACAACAGCACCTTCTACGAAAGGAGTTCCGATTGTTAATTCTCCATTGTCCAAAGCTAGAACCTCTTTGAACTCTACTTCTGCTTTTGGCTCAAGACCCATTTTGTCAAAACAGATGATATCACCCTCTTGAACTTTGAATTGTTGGCCACTTGCTTTAATGATTGCGTACATTGCAAACCCTTTACTATTTTGTATGTTTTAAAAGTTCGTGATTATATCCAAAACTATTTTAATCTTTTTTTAAAAACTAGATTAATAACTATAATTTGTACTAGCCAATGCGATACACTCTATCTCAACTAGAGCATTTTTAGGCAAAGTTTTTACAGCTATTGTACTACGAGCTGGTTTATGGTCTCCAAAATAGTGAGCATAAACTTCATTTACAGTAGTAAAATCTTCCATATCTGCTAAATATATAGTCGTTTTAACCACATCAGCAAATGTAGCTCCTGCCTCTTCAAGTACATAAAAGAGGTTTTTCATCACTTGATGAGTCTGATGCTCAACTCCTCTCTCTTCCATAGTTCCATCAGCTCTTAGAGCAATCTGTCCTGAAGTATATACAAAACCATTTGCTTCGATAGCTTGTGAGTATGGTCCTATCGCTTGTGGTGCTTCTTTTGTCGCAACTATTTTCATCATCTTCTCCTTATATTTTTATTAATTGTCTTCATAGAAAAAATACTGTACTGAGTAATCAGAAAACTCAAAGTAACCCTTCTTTTCACCCTCATCAACTTTACCATTTAAGTTTTTATCATGGTAACCATAACCATATCTATAAGGTCTAGGTTTTTTATCATAAGTACCATACGCTGTCGATAGTTTATCTATCTTGATATACTGCTCTACTAACTTATCACCTGCCCATACCTTTAGCACACCGTTAGTGCCTGTCCAGTTTTGAATAGAACGGCTTATTGAGTTTTGTGTCTCTTGAGTACAACCTACTACCAATACCAATGTAGAGATAGCTACGATATATTTTTTCATATATTTCCTTAAGTTTTATTTTGGCATATTGAACTTTTGTGTTATCAGCTCTCCTTCACCACTCATATATATATAATGTAATACATCTCTTTTTATAGCTAAATTGGCTAGAAATCTCAAAGCAAATATAGCCTGAAGTGATGCTACATTCATCACCATAGGTGCTGTGATACCTTTTGGTGCTATATGAGTAGTTGAGTTAAATGCCGTAAATGATGAGTTTTCAAACAGACACACCTGCCCCATAAACTCTTCAACACTTCCGTATATCCATACTAGATTGTTCTCTTTGGCAAACTTATCAATCTTCAATCTACTCTCTATATTATCTGTCGCATCTAATATCAAATCATACCTATCTAAATCTAAAGAGATAAACTCTTCAAAGTCCATCACAAAAGCTCTCACCTCAACAAATGGATTTCTCTGTTTTAATCTATCTGCTAAGATTGTAGCTTTTGATTTGCCTATATCGTCGGTTGTGTATGCTATTTGTCGATGGATATTGTGAAGTGCTATCGTATCAAAATCAACGATATCAATATAACCAATACCACTACTACCTAACGCATAACCTAAAGATGAACCAAGCCCACCAGCACCGATGATTGCTACTCTCTTATCCTCTAGACTCTTCTGTATATCTATGCCCCATAAATCTATCTGTCTAAGAAAGTAGTTATCAAACATTAAAACCACCCTCTTAACTTCAACTCTTTATTAAAGCCCCACGCTTTTCTATGATTTTTAATCTCACTCTTATAAATCTCTTCAATCAACATAGACTCTTTATCTTCTAAAAACATATCAATCTCACCAGATGGCGATACCAGCATAGTATCTCCATAAAACTTCCATCTGATAATATCATCTACATACTCTCCAACTCTATTGGCTCTCAATATATAACAGCTATGAAGAAATGATTTGGTTTTTATAATCTCTCTCCATCTATCATACGAGCCAAATGTAGAAGCAGTAGGTATCAACACCAAATCAGCCTTTTTTTTAGATACATAGTGCCAAAATGGTTCAAAGTGAAGTTCAAACCCTGACATTACAACTATATTGAAACCTTTGTGGGTAAAACTCATAGGCTCTTTTATAGGTTTTATAGGATTTGAGAAAAATGCTTTTTCATTCCAATGGGGGTAAGGTAGAAGTATCTGTTGCTCATAATATTTGACACTCTTAGGGGTTATTTTCATAATGTATTTATGAAAACCATCTTTTTTTTCTAAAACAATGGGGGCTACAAAAACCATATCATACTCTTTAGCAAATCTCTTTAGAGTTGATATATGCTTTTTACTCTGTCTATTTATCATATTTTTAGACATATTGATTAAATCACCAAAAAAGCTATTTAAGACATACTCTCCAAAGAGAATAATCTCTGCTTCTCTCTCTTTCGCCTTTTTTAGATAAAACTCTAACCGTGTGGCATTCATTCCCAAAGTAGGCAACTGTAAAGCACCTACTACTATCTTCTTTTTACTCATTATCCAACTTTAACTCTTGGTTTTCTCGCTCAATATATGATATCTTTGCCTTGGCATCTTCTAACATCTTTTGAGCCTCTTTGATATTTGCCAAACCATCTTGATATAGTTTTAAAGACTCTTCTAATGTAACATCTGGACTCATAAGTCTATCTAGCAACTCTTTTGAGTAGGCTAACTTCTCTTCAAATGTTCTACTCTCCATTCCCTACCTTATCTGTCAAAATCTCTCTGATATGCCAATCAAACTTATCAAGCTCTACCAAAAAGGCATCATGCCCATAATCACTATCTACTTCTAAATATGTATGTTTTTGATTGTTTCTCTTCATCATCTTTGCTATATGCTCCATCTCTGAAGGGAAAAATAGATAATCTGATTTAAATGATATAAGATGTGTATCTGCTTTAATTCGTCTGATAGCATCATACAAAGAGTCATATCCACGAGATAGATTGAAAGTGTTGATAGCTTTAACTATATATAGATATGATAGTGGGTCAAAGATACGAGAGAAGTTATTTGTATTATACTCCATATATCTCTCAACTTCATATCTACCAAATAGCTCAAAAAGCCCATCATTACTCACATAGTTTCTACCAAACTTATCGTCCATAGAGTTAGGAGATAGATATGAGATATGTCCAGCTATCCTACCTATTGCCAAACCATCTAAACCATTCTCTTTGAACTCATCTTTAGCATAGTTACCATCTTTAAATCTAGGGTCTCTTCTTATCGCTTCTACTGCTACTTTATTGAAAGCGATAGTCCATGGACGAGTAGCATAAGTAGATGCTAGAGATATGATATCATCTGCCAAGTTTGGATAATCAATCGCAAACTGTAACGCCTGCATACCACCCATTGAACCACCGATAATTGCTCTAAGGTGATAGATACCTAAAGATGATAGTAGATGTATCTGAGCTCTAACCATATCTTTTATAGTTATTACTGGAAACTTGAGTCTATATGGCATCATTGAAGGGTAAGAGTCACTCATAGGCCCTGTACTACCAAAACAAGAGCCTATAACATTAGTACATATCACAAAATACTCTCTTGTATCGATAGCTTTACCATCACCGATGAGTCCGTCCCACCAACCAGCTTTTCTATCACCATCATACACTCCAGCAGCATGATGAGAACCACTTAGGGCGTGACATACCAATACAACATTACTCTTATCACTATTTAACTCTCCATAAGTCTCATAAGCTATCTCATAAGGCTCAAGTATCCTTCCACTCTCAAGATACAATGGCGAACTAAACCGTGCTACTTTTGTCTCTATCTTCATAAGCTACTTTATTTTGAAATATTTTTAGTATTTTATCCAATTTGGGATTAACCCTACTTTGATTTATAAAAACCTGAAAAAATAAATGGTATTAATTT
>Ga0256828_1000444_pt1 | contig 27762 bp, 35 predicted proteins | sample CV88metaG_FD_185993 | JGI IMG/M metagenome (GOLD analysis project Ga0256828, IMG submission 185993) | Hydrothermal vent microbial communities from East Pacific Rise, Pacific Ocean - CV88 | ecosystem: Environmental > Aquatic > Marine > Hydrothermal vents | place: Pacific Ocean: East Pacific Rise...
AATCTATAAATATTTTGAGATTAAATTATGTGTAGTTAATAATGGTAAAACCTATAGGTATTTTACTATAATTAATGATAAAATCAATAATAAAGTTTTAATATCATATGCTCCATTCAATAATAAAGGTATACTATGAGTAGGTTTTCCTACTCATAGTGTTTGATTACCTTTTCTATATTTAAAAGAATGAAAGATGTTTCATAGTTAGCCAGAATCATTTTCCCTATTAATGTAGAATATGACGCTAATGTAGTTATATTACTAGATAAAGCTTTTATAATTTCTTTACTATAAACTACCTCTTCAGTATGTATTAGTTCATAAACTACTTTCAATTTCATATCTAACTTTCTATTCATTTCCACAAAGGTTTGGTATTCATTTTCATTAATAGAAGTTAATATATTGTAAGTTGTATTAACTGTATCACCGTACCCATCCTTATTTATTACTAAATCTTTAATAGTGGCAACATGTAACTCATGTGTTTTAAAATTTAGTAATTTATTAAATAATAAACTTAACTCTTTTATATCTTTATCTAGTTTACTATTATCAGCAAATGTTAACTTTTGTAACCTGTGTTCTTTGTCCCCAATAAATTTATTTAATTCAATATCAATTTTATTATAAAAGATTTTATATTTGTTAAAGTTTTCTAATATATTATCATTTAGAAAATCTGATAACATATATAAGTTTGTATCAAATCCTACACTAACAGGTACTTCCTCATTTATGAAGTTACTCCAATCTAATTTATTATAATTTTCTAAATTATTTTTAATCTTACCTATACTCTTATCTAAACCAGAGACCATTCTATTTTCTAGAAATTTTTTTATATTCAATATATCTAGAAATGAGTTCTTAGCCTTATTAAAAAAGGTCTCACTTCTATCAAATTTGATATTATCAATTAGACTCTCACTATCCAAATCATCATAATATAGTTCTATATTAAACATTCTAATCCTTTTTAATTTATCAGGAAAATTAATTTTCCTGATTAAAAGGAGTAATAATGAAATTTAGATTACCATTAGATAACGATAATAAGAGTGTTACACATAATATTGTAGTGTCAGTAACCAACAGATTAAAAGAGTTTTTCGGGAAAAATAATATAACTACACTCTTTGAAATAAGAGATGATATAAATAAAAATTATAATATTGACGAAGATTCAAATTTCTCTACTAAAGAGAATATATTTAATATTAGTTATAAAGAGTTACAGTCTGTAATTGGTAATAATTTTTTATCTAACTTAAATACTGATTATATATTTATAGATAAAGAAATCAATCTTAAGCCAGTTTATATTAGAAGAAAAATAGAATTGAACTTAACATATGAATCAAAAAGTGAGACAGATGTTATACATATTTTAAGACAACTTGAATTAATGTTACAGAACAACAGACCAGTACTAAAACATAATATCGAATATAGATATTATATACCTAACCATATACTTAAACTATTATACGTAATTTATGTATATAAAAGTGATACATTAAACCAAACCTTTAAAGAGTATATAGATAACTATTTAATGGATAGTGTTAATATAGCGTTTACGCAAGATGGCAATGCCAAAGAGTTAGTTGTATTAGAGAAGCAATTAGATGTAACAGGCACATTTTCTGACATTAGTGATAGTAAAGTTGAATTCGATAAGAAGAAAGGAACATATATTTTAACAATAGCACATTCTATTGAATATTTAAAGGTAGAGTATATTGATGTTGATTATAGATATGTTATAAATAATAAACTCTTACCAAGAGAGGTACTTGTTTTAAATAAAGATTTGCGACCAACAACGGCTAGATATTTGGGAGAGTTACAATTAGAAAATATTGTTAGACAAGATTCGTGGTTATATGCAAGAATGGAAGATATTGTAAATCGTGGTTATATTCAAATACCAAAATATGACATTGAATCACATATTGAAACTGTCCCAGATATGTTGAATGTCTTTTCAGTATTATGTTTACTTAAAGAAGATAGAAAATTCCTATTCAGTCTAAAGGATTTGGGTAGTGTTAAGATTAACGATAGTGTAATATCATATCTAACTAATGCCCATCAAGATTTAACTCGTACAAATGGGGCATATTTCAATATTACATTATATGGTGATGACGAGGAAATGGATGGTGAGATATATGTCGATGAAGATTTAAATGTATTTAGTATTGATGAATTAGACATAACAAAATTATATCGTTGTATTATACGAGTAACACCAAATATAGATAGTTTAAATCCATCGGCAAAACGATTAATATTAAAATATAGTAGAGGTGATTCAACTTTCTTTAGATATAGTATCTTTACAGATAGAGAAGATTGGTTTAGAAATAAAGGTATTATATTTAGTTCTAAAATAGCCTATAATTTTAATATAGATTTGAAGTATTTTGAGAATGATAAATATACATTCTACACGGTATTGACATCATATATAAAAGCATTTACAAAGGATAAATAATGATAGAAGAGTTTCCAACTATTGAAATATTAAACACAAAACCGGTTATCAATCAAGTTAGGTTAGAAGAGGATGAATTAGATGCTAGGTCAATAACATATATTGAAGGTAGTGATTGGGATGTAACATATTATGCTCAAAGTACAACAGCCAATGATAAGTTAAGTCTACCAGACCCAGACTTGCCAGAAACTGAACAACAGTATATCAAATATGATATCCCATTAAAAGTGACTGAAGCTATAAGAGGTGATGTTGTTGACGAGATAACAGGTACTGCAACAGTATTGTATTTTAAACCAAATGTTTATGATGTTTTCGTAACAAAACTATTAGGTGGTGTTGAAGTAATATTTAAAGTAGATGAAGTAATTAAGAAATCAATGTATCTAAAAAGCATATATGAAATATCATATAGTGTCTTTCTGTTAGTTAAAGATAGTCCAGAGGTGAGACTAATGCTAGATGGTAGGGCTATCGATTCATTTACTTACAATCGAAACACTAATTATTTAGTTAAACGACCTTTACTAAAAATAAATGAAATCGTCATATATGAAAATTTAGATAATTATCTAAATTTAATTAGAAAAGATTATCTAACCAGATTTTATTCAAAAAGAGACTTATTATTATTAACAAAAGATAATAAAGTGTATTTTGACCCTATTATAAACACTTTGTACTTTTATATAATTGGTGATGTTTGTAATCAGTTTAATTCTGATATGTCTGAATTTGGTAATGTCTTACCGTATATTTTTATAGATAAAAATAAAATATTATTAAAACATCTAAAACAACCCAAGTTTAAAACATATGTTTTTGAATATCACGATGAAGAACTATATTTGAGGAGATTGAGAAATAATCTAATTTATGATGTTGATTATATAATCTCAGATGACGGTGATTTTATATTGGAGAATGAATATCCAACTCTTCCTAGAGAAGAAGGTTATCTAATGAATGATATTACTGGTGAAGATTTAACAATAATTGAATCTCTAACATTTAATTATATCAATAATGAATCATTAGATTTAAATTCATTAACTACACTAGCTGAAGATTATTTTGGATTCAATGATAGTGAGAAATATAAATATGGAGTCATCATAATGATGTTATTGAAATATACGCTAATAAGGGAGTAATATGTTTTTACCAAATGATTTAAGAGATAAGTTATATAAGCTAACCAAAAAGGTTTTTATTGTTAGAGCACCTATTGTACTAAAACATAGTGCTGAAGATGGTATCTACGGAGAAGTTGTTGATGGTGTTTATCAAGAAGCTGATTTAAGTAGTTATGATATTTACGGTATGCGTTTACAAGATTTAGCTAAACATAGCGAAGATGGATATGCTATCTTTTTATATAATAACAAAGATTTAAAAAAGCTTTATGATACCCTGGAAGAATTAATCGAACTAATTGATTATTTAAAGAATAGAAGGAATATTCGCTTTACCGAGGAAATGGAAACAAAGCTCAATTCACTAGATAGGTTAGCTAACACTATATTGAAAAGAAATCGTAGTAAATTAACTACATCTATATCTATGAAAGATATGATGGATGAATATGGTTTCATTTCACCAGAAGAGATGAAACAGAATTTGAAAAAAAGAAACACAACAAAAAGAAAAAGGATAAAATATGCAGGTAAATGAGTATTTAAATTTATTAAAAGTGATGAAAGTAATTGAAAATGATGGAATATCACCAGATAATTTTAAGGTTATATTTGATTTAATTGGAGAAGAGGTTACGACTGAAAAAACAATATCTATTTTGCAAAATAATGAATTTAGAGAATATTGTAATAGAACAGCTTATGAGAAATTAAAAGAATTAAAGGAGAAATATCTTCAAGAACTAAAAGAATTAGATTTAAGTCCGATAATGGATTTAAAAGATAGAAGTACGATTTTGTTAGAAAGTTTAGAAAAACTTATAAAGGAATTAAAAGATTATAATATATCAATTGATACTGCTAACTTTATAAAACTATTTAATGGTGAATTTAGATACACTATTAATGATTTATATCATATGATAATTACCGAATCTTTTTTTACAACTGATAAGTTGAAAAAACAGGTTATTATAATTGAAAATGATTTGCGTGAACACGATAATGATTTATACGATTTAAAGATTAGGCATATTGACTTTGAGTCAGATGACACAATAGATATACCTGTTGTATTAGACTTAATACTAAAAATGAAAGAAATAATCAAGTTTATAAGTGAGTATAATGCTAAAGATATGAAAGATTATATCTTAGAGTTACATACTACACCAGATACTGAGTTATTGATTGTTTTATATAATAGGTTATCTTATTATTTTTGCGATATAGAATTTGACTTAAATAATATGGTTAAATTCAGTAGGTTTATCGAAAGCTTTGGTGATTAAGAAATGGCTGATAATATATTAGCTTTAGAGAGATTTAATATTAGTGGTGCTTCCCCAGATACACCAAGGGTGGCATATTATGATGCTATCTTACATACCAGTAATCACGATTTCCGAATAGATATGTTAATGTCAGTTTATGAAAAAAATGATTTCATAAATAACCAATCTACTTATTTAGAGATTGAGGGACAATTACCACTAGGCGATTTTTTAAAATTTATTTATCCGGAAAGGGAATCACTTTCAGTTACATTAATCAACACTACTATTGGTAATAAACATAAAATGGAATATCATCTAATCTTAAAAGATATTGACTCAGATATCAAAAGTAAGATGTTAGATACAACACCAATGAGTGAGTTAAATAAAAGTTACACACACTTCAGAGCTCAGTGTTTATCAAAAACATTTAAACATATGAGAACTAAAACCACAGAAGGTGTATATAAGGATTCAACATTATATGATGTCTTAACAACTATCCTTTTAAAAGAGTTTTCTTTGTTTAGTGGTATGATGGGATATTTTAATAATGGATTAATACTTAGTCCATTAGATAACGATAGAAAGTATGAACATATTATAATACCAAATGCAACAAACATTATTGATATACCAGCATTTTTGCAAAACCATAAAACATATGGTTTATATAATGGTGGAGTTTCACTATTTTTTATGTCTAGTCATTTTGAAAGTTTATATATATTCCCAACACATAAACATACAACTAGAATAGGTGAAAGAAGTCTAGAAATATTTGGACTAACATCAACAGATATAAGTACAATCGAAAGTACTTATACATTGAATGGTGATAGATTAAAAATTCTAGTTAGAAAAGAGGATAGAGATAATGAAGATGATATTAAACTCAAGGATAGGGGAACAAAGATAATATCAACCGAAGCTAATGCTGTTGTATCAAGACCATATCAGATATCTAATGGCAAATTAGAGTTAAATGCAGATTGGTTGATAAATAGACAAGACCATAAAAAGATAGATGATGGATTAACCCCTGTTAAAAAGAGTGATGTTACTGGTAATCAATATGCTCTCCGTTCAGAGGTATTAAAGGATAGTGGGATAGTATTGAAATTACATTGGAATCACTCTAATGTGTCTTTATTAACCCCAATGATGTCAGTTCGATATGTTGAAGAGATTGATGGTAAATTAAAAAAGTTTGATGGTGTACTTCAAAGATATGATGCTATAACTGATAACAATGGTAGAGTAGAGAACGCGATATTATTTATTTTTGTAAATGAAAATAATGGTATGACAAACGATATAATGAATTTATTTTAAAAAGGACAGTGATGTTTAAAAAGGTTTTTGAGAAAGAGTATACTTTTACTCTACAAAAAGATATGGTAGAAAAAGTAGTAAATATAGTAGATAATTTATCTATATCTAATAAAGTATCTAAACTATCTAATGACACATTAGTAAAGGATATTTTAGTAAAATGTGTTGTTGAAGAGTTTATGTTGTTAAATATATCTATTGATGAAACAGTTGTTATTCGTACAATTAATAATAACCCTATCTTTAATACTACAATTGTGATAGCTTCAATAGATGAAGTTAAAGGTGTAATATATAATTATGATTAGTGCATATGCACTAATCATAATATTCTTCTATATCATTTTCATCTGTTTGTTGTTCAGGTTCTTTACCTGGATTATTTTTAACAATATATTTTTCCACTAAATCTGCCCAAGTCGATGCATCTGTATCAATTAACTCTTTGGACATTTCCATAATCTTAAAGTTTAGTTCACTATCGCCAGCTACACCATAGACATCATTCTTTTTGCTATTCTCAGATAGAATATGGTCTATATTAACAGCACTATCTAAACCTAAGTTATTACCCATTAATGGTGGGATAATATCAATAACATTACCGTCATCATCTGTCAGTTCAACTTCTTTAAACATACCACTACGAGTAATTGTTTTTCCATCAACTTCTTCAATACCAGCCATTTCAACCCATTTTTTAACAGCCACGGCTCTTGTTTCTGGATTATAAAACTTTTCAATAAATGCTCTAAATACATTGATATGTATCTGTTGTCTAGTATATAGTATGCTCTCATCTATTGAATCTGTTAAAATCTCTAATCTACTTTTTGGCATTAAAACTCCTTAAAATTTATTTCATAGTAAAAATACTATTCTCAAAATCTAGATGTAGTTCTTCTATATATTTTGAATTTAATATATCTCCATCTTTATGTAAATTTGTACTGTTGTTTATTCGATAAGTTTTTTCATCAACAATCGCAGTTATCGTTATATCTAAATATAACAAGTTGTTATCCTCTTTTATAAATTCTGGTTCAACATATAGTTCATTTAGTGTTTGTTTAAAGAGTGGTGACTCAAAGTAACGGATACACATAGTAGTTAATTGATTTTTTATCTCTTCTAGTAAATCATCATTTGGTTTATTTATTAAAATATATTTTAAGCTAGTGATATTTCCACGATATATGTTTGTTTGGGAATAATCTGATAATAAGAAATAATCATAAATTTTTTGTAATGCCTGAGTTATAGTTAAATCATAATGTTTACTTAGTGTTGGTAATTTCATAAATGTCCTTTTATTATATTCACGAAAACTATTTTACTATTAACAAAGCTTAACTGATAAGGAGTTAAAATGATAAGTAAAGAGATGATTACATTTAATATTGCTGATATACATAATGGCGAATCAAAAACAACAGCGAAACATATATATATAAATATGAAAGAATATCTTTTACAATTACCTAAACTCACACATATGTTTGTGTGTGGTGATTTTACACATAGGCAATTAACAGCATCTAGTGAAGAGTATCAATACACTAAGAAAACTTTTCTATTAATTGTCAATTACTGTATTGAGAAAAATATTAAACTAAGATTTATCGAGGGCACACCTAGTCACGATTATAGACAAGTAGAAACGCTCTCTTTATCTGTACCACCAAAGTGTGATTTTAAATATTATAAAGATGTGCATATCGAATATGATAAAGATTATGGGGCATATATTCTTTATGTTCCTGATGAAATGGGTGATGATAGATTAGATGTTTTAACAAAAATTAAAAATAAAATGTTAGAATTAAACATAACAAAGGTTGATATAGCGGTAATGCATGGTAGCTTTATTTTTCATATGCCTGGTAAAACATCATATCTAATTGAAGATTTTAATTTTGTAGAATATTTCATAGTCATAGGACATAATCATACTAAGTCAATAGTAGGTAATATTATTACACCAGGTAGTTATGAACGAAACTTTTACGGCGAAGAAGAATCAAAAGGTGGGTACTTAATTAAGATATCCCCATTCCATAAAGATTTAACAATAAGATTTATAGAAAATATAAACAGTCATATATTAGACACTATTGATTTAACCGATTGTGATATGACAAATGCTTCTATTAAACTTTTAAATAAAATTAATGGGTATAAGTCACAATATCTTCGTGTTGATATTACTAATAATTCACTAATCGATAAAAATGTTTTAATTAAACTAGCAAAAGATAATAATATTAAATTAGAAATAAAAAATAAAAAAGATAAAACAATAAATAAGAATCTAATATTAGATACAAAATTTGAAGATTTAAATATAAATAGGAATAATATTATTAAGTTAATAAATAGTGAGATAAATGATGGTAATGATTATTTTGAATTATTGAAAGATTTAATATAAATTTTAATTTGTATATTATTATATTGTATTGAATTTACTATAAGGAGTGCTATGCGTGGTCTATTAGAACAAAGAACCTGTTCTGGGTTTGGTATTAGTATTGGTACAGGTAATGCGTTAAGAGCTATTTTAATACCTACCGATACTATCTATAAAGAAGATGAAGAGAAGATAGTAATAGAACAAGTTGATATAAAACAATTTAATCTATTTGCTATCAGTTGGTATACCATAATTAGGAATATAATTTCATCAGTCGATAAAGAGACTAGAAAAAGATTAATTTCTGGATATGGTACAAAAGAGTTAATTGCGGTAGCAATGAATGAAATAGAAATCATTGAGTCGTTAATTAAAAATGAAGGACTTTCATTTAGATTAATTGCTCCAAAATATTTATATGTTGAAGGGGCATATATAATGAATAAGAGTGATGCTAACGACTCTATGAGGATGTATCGTTTAGCCGATACTTTAAAGTCCAAAATAAATATGGAACATGAGAAGTATCATAACTTTGACTTAGGTAAAAAGTCATTATTGATGAGTCATATTAATTTTGACCTCTTAACTAAAAATAAGGATATGTCAGTATTAGAATCTCATACTGGAAAAATATTAAAAAGGAAGGAGTTTAATAAAAAATATAGGGTAGATACTGATAGTAGTTTTCTACCATTTTTACCAAATTTACTATTTGTGTTGTCTGATAATAGTAATCTATTAAAGTCTATATCTCCAAAGATTAGGCAACAAGTTGTTAATAGATTATCATCAGCAAGAGTAATGCCAGATACATCTTATCGATATATTCAAAATATTTTGAGTAGAGATAAGGATATTCAAGATTATATCAAAGGGTTTAAAAACCCATATTAAAAGGATTAATAATGATAACATACCAAAACTTAAACAATATAAAACTAACAGGAAAAGATAATGAGAAAGAGTATGAAATGACTCTAGGGTTTATGAATGGTTTTCCTAGATTAAATATATGGGAAAAAGATAACGAAGACACAAAGTTATTTGCTGCTATTACATTTACTCCTTTAAATTTAATATCTGTATTATATAGGATAATTGAGAATATTAAAGAGGGTGGACAAGTGTTAATGTTTGACTCTTTAAATCACATCTATAAAGATAATAAAAGAACTGAAGAGTTAGAGAGTAGAGGTAAAATAATTGTATTTCGTAATCAAACTGAACCAATAATAATTCAACATAAAGATAAAGAGATTATATTTCGATTAGATGATAAAGAGAAGTATCTTCAAACTAATCTAACTGAGGATGGTTGGTTAAAAGATAGATATTTAATGTTTTTTACATTATTAAAATTAACCATCGAAAGAAATGCGACAACTAACTTATCAGAACATAAGGTGGATAAAAAATGAAAATCACAACATTAGAAGCAAGTAGTGTACTAGGGATTAAGCCCAAATCAATAATGATACTCTCTACAAAAAAGAAAAACTTATACATTAATGCTAAAGTAGGTAGAGCAAAATATAGTTTAGGTAAACTATTGCTGATTGAAGATAGTATGAAACATGTAGAGAACCCAAAAAGTAAATTAGGTAGAACTTTTATAACATTTATAAGAGATAATAAGTATATTAGTGGAACAAAAATGTCAAATGACATTTTATGTCATTTGACACAGATTAATGAACCAACAGTTTATGTTGCTAAAAGGGCTGTTGATTTATACCTAAAAGATTATCAAGATGAATTTAAAACATCAGATTATAATTATTTAGGTGTACTAGAAGAATATTTAGAGTATAAACAAATCATAAAGGAAGTAAAAAATGGCAAATGTGCTGAATTATCAAGATGCATCGGAATATTTAGAAATAAGTTATAAATCGATTCAGACTAATGTTGTTGCCGGACATAAGTGGGAGAAAGCTAAAGTTGGTCGTGGTTTAATAGATGTAGATATTGTTAAACAGATTGAGAAAGAACGATGTAGTGAATATACATCACCATTAGTTGATTATGGTTTAATGTTATTTTACTACTTGAATGAAGTGATAGGAATCTCAAAACAGAAGTTAACTGAAGAGATGAACTATCCATCTTGTTACGCTATGCTAGCAAATCAAACGAATGATTTCTATACTGATTTGATTAATAAGTATTCTTATCTCGGTGAAGAGTTTAGAAAATCTGAGTATAACTATATGAAAGTACTAGAAAGATATGAAGATACCATTATAGCCTAGGCTATAATGGTATCCGTTTATATTTTTTCTTAAATAGTTCGCAAGCTGTTTTATATAACCTATTATACCAACCGTTTCTATAAACGAAAAATTTCCTCTTTTTCTTAATAAGGTTAGCATAAAATAGAATCATATATTCTAACATATTAAAGTTTAGTTGTTTATAACCATTTGATTCAATATTTTTCGATAATAGAGTTAATGTTTGTTTACCTACTTTACCATCTACTGTAGCACCAATTGCACTTTGAATAGCTTTAATACCTCTACCCTTACCACCATTAATAGATATGCTTAGATATGAGATAGAAGTCATATCATTTAGTAATGTTATGATACCTTTACTCATAAAGTTCTCTTTATAGAACTCCCAACATAAATCTTGAATTTTCATTTTTTCATCATTTGTTAAGAAATCATTTATTCTACGAATATCTGATTTATTCTTTTTATTTAAAGAATATTTTTTAAATAATGAATTTACATAAATTACTGGCTTTGATTTTGGAAAGTATAAAGAGTAAACACCATATGGAGTTGTAAACTGTGATTCTGTTTTACCATTGATATGTATCGTTGTTCCTTCAACTTCAGCTAAAAAGTTCATAAGTGGTTGTCGCAATAATTCAATTCTATCAGTTGGTGTATCAGTTTTATCTTCCATCATTGTTGAAACGAATTCACTAAGATAGTTTTTATTTTTATCAATAGCTTGTCCTAGAATTAACATTGTAGAAATCCCAAATATACCATCTGTAATAAGAGATGAATTCTCAGTTTTATTTAGATGTTCTTGGAGTTCATCTATCCATCGTCGATTGAATATTAACACTAAGTAGTTATAAGTTACCAAATAACCCTGTGAGCGAATATATCGCATATATTTATTATTATATAAAAACATATTAAACCTTTATCATTGTTCCTGAACTATGTTTACCTGTGAAAAACATCACTATAGATGTTATAATATACCCAATTAGATTTACAACATTTGTTGCTGTATGTTGATTCTCTTTCGGTATATTTCCAAATACTAAAAAATATAAGAAAACAAACCCCGAGATAATTAGTATAATTGACAATATTGGTATGAAACGACTGATGAATTTATCATCTGACTCAATATATGTTTTATTTAAATCACGAGCAGATGCTCTATCTTTTGCGTCAATCTCTTCTTCTTTTAATGCTATCTCTAATAATTTCTCAGAATGCCTATTCTTTTCCGTTAAAAGCGAAAGGATTTCTGATTCTGATAACTTAATCTTATCAGCATCATTCGGACTCAAAGTGTCACCAACATCAATGCCTGTGACATCTTTAATCTTCTCTTTTACAAAATCTTCACCTTTATCTAAAGCTACATCAGCTAATGTAGTTAATCCATTAGCTACTAGAGTTGCAATTAATCCTGTTACTAAAGCCATAATAATCCTTTTTATTAATTTCAAAAAAAGATAAAATATTTATATTAGACATTAATATGAAAAAAAATAGGAGAATAAATATGGAGACTTATGCGAAACAAATAATAACTTTATTAAAACATTATAAACAAATACAGTATTGTTTTTTACCACACCAAAATACAATGTTTGATGTTATTATTACTGTTGATAAAATTAAAGCAGATGGGGTATATGATGATAGTGTTTCTGAAATAAACAATCTAAAAAGATTAGAAAAGTTATTAAATAAAGAGTTTGAAGTTAATGTAAAAAATAATGAAATTATATTAACAATTAAACCTTTGGTGGAAGAAAATGTTTTTTCATTGGAAGATTTAGAATACATAAAGAAAACACAAGATGCGATTACTAAAAAGACAAAACCGACCTTTCCAATAAATATAGAAGCATAAACAGAAGAAACTAGATACACAATACCATATGGTATTGTGTATCTTTTTTTTATTCATATATTATTATAATGTAATTGAATTACAAAATAACATAAAGGATACAAAAATGAGTAGAAATATTCAAATTAGAAAAGTGGTTAATTTAATTAACCACGGTTTGGTTGCAGGTCTAGTTGGAGACCTGTTAAATGACGCCCTTCTTAAAGGGTTAAAAGACAATGAAAATGTAGGCATCACATGGTCTGCATTTATTGATAGGGACATACTGTATGTCACTGCACAAAAAGATGTTTGGATAACACCAAACGAATCAATATTAGAGACAGGATATGTGACTATACCTGTTTCTGACGCATATAAACTAGAACCCAAGAATATAGAGGTTTGTATCTGACAAATGTCAGATACAAACCAATTATTATTTCTTCTTTTTTGTTTCTCTTTTAATTGCTTTATATAAAGCCTTATAATATTTATAATCTTTATTAGTTGTCTTCTTACGGTATCCTTGTTTGTACAATATATGTAACCACACATGATGTTTCTTACATAAACATACACCGTTACTAACAACAAACTTTAAATCAGGATGATTACTAGCATCATTGATATGGTGAGCATACATTGTTTTATTATTATCACCACATAAATCACACTTAAAATCAGCATTCTTTAATACTGCTAATCTCCACTCCTTATATTCTTTTGTATATCTCCATTTTTGCTTTCCACTAATATTTTTGATATTAACTCCTCATTTTCATTGTCAACATATATATCAATATATGCTGGATAACCACTAGATAAAATTATATTCATCACATCTTTTTTTAACTTACCAAAACATTTTCCAAATAAAGGAATAGCTATAGAAATAGTTGGGTATTCTCTAGCATCATTAAACATCTTATTCAAAGTCTCTAAATAAGATTTCTCTTCTCTTTTTTTATAGTATGGTATATTTACAATAAACTTTAGTTCAGTTTTATAAACAGTAATAATGTTGAAGCTTGTCGGTGTAATTGGTTTTAATTTTAGATTTAATAAATAATCAGCTTTTTTATTCTTACCCCTTATTTTATTTATTGTTGTTGTTTCTCCAACCAATTTATATTGTTGCTTGTACTCTTTATATAAAATTTTATTTAATTCATTTACCCTATTACCATAGATAGATACAGGATTAATGATTATCTTACTATCCAGAATATTATGCTGTTTAATATTCTTTATTCTAATAATTGCCATTTCTTTATCCTTTTAAATTAATCAGAAAATATGTGGATTGAATTTATTTTAACTATATATTATTAATGTGCATTTATGCATTGCACTACCTAAAAGAAAAACATGCAGTTTCCTCCTTTAAGTAATTCAATAATCTTGGGTAGTGCAATTAAGTCGTGTTTTCACTTTCAGAGATGGGTGTCTCTGAGAGTTTTTTTTTCTTTCTGAGCATCTCTTTTTTTTATCTATATATTATTATCGTGACTTGGATTACTGTGTCTTTAAAGACTAATAAAAGAATTATCATAAAGGAGATAAAATGATTGAACAACCAATCAAAGTCCTAACGGACATAAAGAAGAAAGACCACTTACTAAAAGTGGCGGAAGTGGCACATCTACTGAAGGTAGTAAATGCATCTTATAGATTAGATGCATATGCAAAACTAAACGGAAATACTCAAGCCGTTTATGATGTAGATGTTAAAGAAGATAAAATACTATTTGATGGTAAGTCATTTAGTGTTAGAGAATTTAAAAGAGTTACAAATGCCAACTCTTTTGACTTTATATTTATATATAAGGTCAGAAATGTTTAAAATTATTGAAATAAACATTTCTAAAAGAACACTATTGGCAAAAGCATCTGATGGTAGAATGAAATGTCTAAGAAAAGAATCAAAATTTCTTAGACATTTACCTAAGATGTTAGAAACAAATCACAAGGAAATCCCATCATTATGTTTCATGGACTATGTATCATTAGATAATATTGATATATTAGATATTGATGGATTTGTGGTTTATGATGAGGATAGAGAAGAGATTGTATCTAAGTCAGATACAATAAAGTTCTCTTTAGAAGATATGAAATTTGTAAATGTAAGGAGAAAAGTATGAATATAGAAAAGTTAGATAATAGATATGGAGTCCAAATAGATGGCAATATATATGCTATAAGTTGTACTGGGTATTTGAGTACAGGTAAATTTAAAATAGGTAGGAGTACCGACATTAATGGACTCACATATTATGAGTTAAAAGATGTTATTGATGCATCTGTTACTGATTATACACATATGGGTATTAAGTTAAAAGATATTGAAAAGAGATTTAGACAGTTGATTGTACCCATCAATGTACTAAGTCTAGGCACAGAAGAAGAGCCTTTCGAGGTTGAAGTATTTAGATATTCTGTTGATTATGACCCAAAAGAATGGGTCTCTATGTTCGCTTCTGTTTCTAGGAACAAGAAAGCCAGCAATAACCCAGAGTTACGATATAAGCTACTCCTAACAGAAACATTTGCTGGTGGACCTAGTAGACCATTACAATTAGAACCAGTTGTGTTAAACAATAAAGATAATGTTCTAACTAATGAAGAGGTAAATTACTGTTCATTTATTAATGGTAATTTTGTACTAGGTAATAGAAGAATGGTATTGGAGAATCCTAAACTTAAAGAGTTTGAAATGCAGCCTAATATAGATGAAGTAAAACAAATGCTTGAAAGTTACTATGTATTGCGTATTGAAACAACTCATGAGAAATGGAGTGCCATTTCACATACCAAAGATGTTGAAACGACAACAATAGCACAGAGTAGTCGTTATACAAAGGTGAATAACATATTAAAAAAGTCTGTTTGTGAATATGCTAATAGACCTATTGGTGCAAATGGTTTGCTGGGTAAATCATTCATCATAGATTATGTTGGTGATAATTATCGAGAGTTTTTAGAAAGTATTATAAATGATACAGAATTCACGTGTGTGTGCGATAGTTGCTATATGGAAAAAGAAGATGATCTTATCAAAATCAATATCAATATGCCTAAATTTATAGCAGACCAAATTGCTACACATAAAACTCTATTTTCCGGAATGTGTGAACTAACAAAAGATAAGTACTTTATTCCTGATGACTTTCAAGATAGATTAGAAAAATATTCTGGTCATAATAAATTTTTAGGCGATGTAAAGGAGTCTGGAGATGTGGTTGCTGAACTCAAGAATGGTTTCCATACTATTGATGTCTATATGAACGCATTTAAAGAACTAGGTTATCCTAAAGAGATTTATCAAAGATACCCTCATCATACGCGTTATGTTAATATCTGTATGTGGGGGTCAGACACATATTGGGAAAAATTCTTTGTCGAACGAGGTGCTATTGGTGACGAAGATGGTAAAAATCACACACAACAATGCACAAAAGATATTGTAAAGAAGATGTATAAAATGTATAAATTTATAAAGGAAGAGCTATGAAACTACTGAACACTTTAATTAATAAATATTTCCGGACAATGGTGATAGTTGTATTATATTTACTTGGGTTCGTGTTCGTGTATATTTGTAGAATTTCTCCTGACGAAAGTATATTAGAATTTATTACTGGAGCATTGTCATTATTGCTTGTTGGGTTTGCGTTTGCTTTAATTATAACAATACTTATTAAATACATAGGAGATATCTAATATGATTGCTGAAATGTTAAGGATATTAGGTATAATAAGTTTAGTTATAATTGTGATTTACTTCGGTTTTGATAGATTTAAATCTAAAAAAATATAATAAATGAAACTTTTAGTTGTTGGTTCTAGAAGTATTAAAGATAGTAAAATTGTTTACGGCTATCTTGATATTTTTATTAAGAAAAGAAATATAGAAGAGTTAATTAGTGGTGGTGCTAATGGTGTCGACACAATAGCTAAACAATATGCCAATGATAGGAATATTCCATTTAAGGAATTTATTCCTGATTGGTCTATTGGAAAACATGCTGGATTTATTAGGAATGAGGTGATGTTTAAAGAGTGCGATGTATGTATAGGATTCTGGGATGGAGAGTCTAAAGGTACTAAGCATAATATTAAACTATCTAAGAAATATAATAAGCCATTATATATGCACAATCTAAAATTAAGTAGACTTGAGTATTATAATAATGGAACAATTTTATATGCAAACTTATAGGAGAGAAAAAAAATGAAAGAATTTAATATAGTAGATAACAACGGTAAGATTGATTTGGTATTTGGTGCAATTACATATCCGATTATAGTAAAAGGAACTTTTGATGAAAACGATAATGATGGTTTAACTAAAGCCTTAAGTACTATGGGGTTAATTATGACTGTTAATTTATTGGTAATACAAGATATTGTTACATATATTAACTATCTAACAAAGTATGGTGAGAGAACTCTTGATAAATATTACTCTGTTGAGTATAAAAATAGGACATATTTATTAAAGAGTAATTTAATATTACCATTTAACTCATGTATTGATAAATTATCATCTCGTCCAGAACTTAATGAGTTTGGTATAATACAATATGATAATTTATCAAATCCATCACATATAGAGAATATATATAGAACACAAAATGGGTTAGTATTTAGTCCAGACTCAAGTATTATACTAGAGGATGTAACGGCAGATTTTGTGGATGATGATTATCCATTTTCATATACTGCTACACGAGAAACATTTAAAGATTCTTATTTATTTAAGATTGCTAGCCTAATAAAGGGCGAGGTCGTAAAAAGCCTAGATACAGGAAACAAAAATCTAGATAATGTTTTAAAATATATGCAAAGACATAAGCTTTACTTATACGATATTAACTATAAAATAAATGGTAATGCTTTAAATACAAAATCATTTTTAGATAAGTTTATCGATACTTTAATGGATATTTTTCCAGAATTAAAAGAGGGATATAATTTATATTTCGTTTCTAGTCTTTTAGAAATAAAATATGACAAAATGTTCTTGGGTGGTAATAAATCTCTCTCACGAAGAATTATGTCAGTTCATCCTGTATCACATATTGAACCTACACCAAAAGATTTACATAATACTATTAAACCTGTACGGTCTCTTGAAGAAAACATGAAGATGTTACACGATAGTCCAGATAACGAGGAACAAATAACAAGTATATGTGTTAGTGAACCCTACCCAAATGTATATGCTCAAACTCCAGAACTAGATTCGAGTCTAACTGAATTTAATAGTGGCGATTCGGATATTCCTGATACAGGATTCCTAAAATGGATAGATACTATCTATAGTTTCGCTGTACCAGATATATTTACTTTTGATTTGGAAAATGTAGTAGATTCGTATAGTAGTGTAGGAAAAATAGATAATCTAGCTAGAGTTATTTTGGAATATGCTAATGTTACTAAACTGAGTTATAGACATTTATTAATATATGATATTGAAAGATTATTAACTAGATATTTTAAAGGTGAAAAATCTTTAGCTGATGATTTATTGCTAGTTTTATATGCAGAAAGAGAAAAGTTAACTAGATAGTGGTGATGTGGGAACTTCCCACATCATTATTTTTCTTTTTTGTATCTTAGTTATTCCATTGATGATATTAAAAAGGATTTTTTATGGCTAGATTAAGAATGAATGTTGAAACACCTGATAGAATATTTAGTATTAATGTTGGTGCGGGTTTTGATATGCCTGCTGGTGAATGGGTAAAAGGACCTAAAGGCGATATGATTTTAAATGGTGGTATTGCAAATTTTAGCGTCTGTACTGGACCTGGAAATGTTGGAAAATCTCTAGTAGTGTATTACTGGCAAGCAAAGATGATGAGTAGAATATTTGCTCACGAACCATTAGGATATATTTATGATTCTGAATCGAATTTAAATCCAGCTAGATTAAATCATGTAATGGGAAATGTCTCAGATAGTGACTTAAAAACATTTATAGATGTAATGGACCCAACTAATTCAGCAATTATATATACAGATAGGTCGAAGATTTATCCTGACTTCTGGTGGAGCGATTTTAAAAAATATTTAAAAACTCTACAAAAAGAAAAAGATATTATCTGTACGCCATTTAGTTTAAAAGATAAAAAAGTTGCATTTAAACCACCTTTACCTTGTATAATTGATAGTTGGTCGAAATTTGACCCGAAAGCTGTTGATGATATGATGGATAAAGCAAAATCAGAAGATGGTAGTACAAACACCGTATTTATGAAAGCTGGTTCTTTTAAAACAAAAGTATTAGGACAGATACCAACGGTGGCAACTAAACCAAATGTTTATTTTCTCACAACAGCTCATGTTGGTAATGCTAACGATATGAATGAGAATAAATATTCTAAACCAATGAAAAAATTACACGACCTAAAAGATGGTGAAGTCTTAAAAAAGGTTACTGAAGAGTTTTACTATTTAACTAAACTTATGTGGAAAGTAGTTGGTAAACGAATTTTAAAAGATGATGAAAAACAACCATATTATAGAATTGATAAAAATATCCAACAATCAGAAAAGGACTTATATGTTTTAAAGTTAGAGACTTTAAGAAACAAACACGGTGGAACTGGTAATGTAATAGAAGTTGTTATAAGTCAAGAAGATGGTGTAATGGAAGATTTGACTTATCTTTATAATTTGAAGACTAATAACTTCGGTTTAAGTGGAACAGCAAATTTTAGTTGCGTATTTGCTCCTGATATTAAAGTAACTAGACATACAGCTAGAAAAACTTTAAAGGGAAATAAAAAATTCTTTAGAGCTTGTCAAGTAGCATTTGATTTATATCAATTAAGAAAATTCTTTCCAGTATATGAAAGAATGGGGTTATATGTATCGCCAGAAGAATTATATCAAGGTATAAAAGAAAAGGGATATGATTGGGATGAGTTATTATCTTCTACTAGAAATTGGTGGGATATGGATAATTATAATGAATTGCCAGAAAATAAAAACAGAGAGAAATGTCTGACAATTTTAGATTTAATAAATATGTACCATGGTAGATATCACCCTTGGTGGATGAATAAAAAAGGAAAAAAATGAAACAAGAATTGATTAATGTTTTGAACAATCATAATATAGAGATTGCTCTTTTAAATAATACAGTAGGTGAAATTACATTTGGAGTATTAAATTATATTAACGCAGATTTACGCTCTAAATTAACTAGCAATGATAAAGATATATCACTAATATTATCGTATGATTTTTCCGATGTGAAAGATTTTATTGGTCGTTTGAATGAGGCATTACCATTAATGAAAGAGAAAGGATTAATATGAATTTAATAAATAGATTAGCTAAATTGGAAGATTTAGATACCGAGATAATGATGATTATTGAGTCTGCACAATCTATTAATGATAGAAGTCAGATTGTAGGAAAAGGTAGTAATACAGAATCACACACAACTGTTTCTGAAATAGAATATAACTTAGCTTATACAAACGAGTTGTCTGACTCTAGTAACCTTAGCGATAAAATTCAGCATAGATTACTAGATGTGGATGGTAGTGATGATAGATTTTTCCCTATTACAGAGGTAATTAGTATTCTAACTAAAAATAGTATGATTTTATATTATGATAAAAAATATAAAGATTTTATATTTATACCGTTATTAGAAAAACTAAATCAATCTAAGATTACTATATCAATATATTCAGTAAGGGGTTTATTCAACAATAGTATAAATTCTGACATTGGTAGTACATTACATCTACCATTACTAAAAAACAATAGTGGTGCTGAAGAGAATACAAATACTTATATATGTGATTCAAAGACCCATGTATTTTACGACTCTACTGACGAAATATCACGTTTTAAAGCAGGTGGCGCAATGTTATCAGATAAGTATTATGCTGAAACTACTAGAGTTAATGCTGAAGAGTATTTCTCTTTAGGTTCAAGTGATACTCTATTTGAATCGGAACCAAATGTATTAATGTACCAAGATTTAATATTGACTAATCCTATTATATCTAATGCTAAAAAACATATTGATGATGTGTTAATTAGAATACCATTTTAGGATATAGTATGAAACATTTAAAAATATATATGATGTCGTTCTTTATAATTTTTATGTTGAATAATTGCTCTGAACCAAAACCGCATTTAAAGCAAAAACAATCAGCATTAGTAGATAAAGCTATTAATGATAGATTAAGATATGTTGATGAGTATATGAAGGAACATTATGGCTCGTAAAGATTTTGAAAAATATGTAATTAATCTAGTACACAAATTAGATCCCTCAGGTTATAACAAGAAGATTTATGAAGAGAAGTTTAAAAAAATGTCTAAGCAAGACTATGAAAGAATGCTTGAGAAGCTTGAATCTGGGGAACACTCTATTAGACTATTTGCACCATTAGATAGTGAAATAAATTTAGATTTTGAACGCAATGTAAATCTAGCTAAAGAGATGGGATTTGATATATATCAAAAGTTAACTATAACTAGGGGAGATTTTGTATATACGCCAGATATTGAATATCCTATTATGTATATGAATATTCGTAGGGCTGCACAACACATTTTGAAAAACTTTAATGTGCATAAGAATAGAAATACTAGAAATAGATTAACTGGACAAGTAGCTGGAAACAGTGCATCAGGTAGGTTGACATTACCTGAGGTGCAAGTTATGAAACCATTAGGCTTAAATAATAGTTTAGATGAATTTTTGGGAGTACGTGGTGGTGATATACAAGCTAGTAACGCAATGAACGGAATACTATTTAAAAATGGTAAAGTGAATAGAGCTGAACTAGCACCATTTATAACAAAAACACAATCCACAAAAACATTGAAAGCTTATTTCAAAGCAATACATATAGATATAAACTTATGAGTATAGTGTCGTACGACACTATACTATATGATTATTTTTCAGTTATATATTCTTATAGTGTAATAATTATACATAGTTTAGTCTGGTACTATGTATATAGTTCATAATCCAGTATTCGGTAATGCGAATAATAAAGAAAATAATCATAAAGGAATAAATCAAATGAAATATTTTGACATAAAGAAAGACGGAAAATTAATAGGAAGGGTTGTGCCAACAATTCATATTTCAGGAATCGTAGATGTGGATGACCTAGAGAAAACAATAGTTGGTATAGATAAGATATTGACGGAAGTGTCATTAGAGCATTACGCAGATAAGATAGCACCTTATTTAGGACAAAATAAGGAAAGTGTTATGAACACATATATGAAAAAAATACCCGATAGTTATCATATGGATATGTGGTATATGTTAAAAGGTTCAGAAGGATTAGAAACAGTTGACGGAGAGATTATACCAATTAATACATTAGGAACAATTGATAAAATATTTGCGTCGTTATTTAAAGATAATAACTTTGAAGGTATTAAATTCTTATTGAAAAATTCAAATGAAGAGATGAGAGAGTTATTAATGCGTGATATACATTGGAGAGTAAAAATACTCAAAAGTATGCAGTCTAGTGATATAACATTGATAGCTGTGGGTGCTGGACATGTGATACGAGATGCATTTGATGTGAGTGATATGAGTATCTTAGAGATGATGGAACTAATGGATTATGAGGTGGTAGAAGTGACATTATAAGTCACTCTACCTATGTTTTTTTATTTTAATTTTGGCTTTATTACTTTTATAAACTCATCGTTTAATTCTTGATGCACATTTAAATCGGGAACTAAAACTCTAGTTTCTTTTTCCCTCAGTATATCTTTCCCAACCAAATATAGTTCATCAACCATTTCACTACCAAAAGAATCAATCTTAGCCACAGCACCTTTACAATCCATTGTTGTATCGGTGACTTTAATTATTGTTTCCCCTTCTAAAGTTAAATTAGGTTCTATCTCACAGTTTCCACCAACAGCATTTGGGTCTATTACTGTAGTAATTGTATATGATGTCAATTTATTTAGTAGTGATTGACAATTTTTTAATTTCTTTAAAACTTGACCTTGTATATCAAAATCTTTTTCGTATATTTTATATATCTGTGTTAATGTGTCTTCTACATCATTATTATATAATCTATCTGTTGCTTTATAATCACCTAATGTCTCATCTATCTCTAACACTTCAACTACGGTAATTTCTTTTCTCAACATTTCTAACTCGGTTGTTAATATTTCATTATTACTATTCGTCATTTCATAATCAATCAATGTTTTAGATAATAGTTGTTTATCAACATCTTTAATATCAGAATTTAAAATCTCATTAATGGCACTATGTACATCTTTAATTTTTTCTTTTCTTTCATCATTTGTTGTTAACTTATCATAATCTACATCAACCACCACAAATATATTATCTATTATAATCTTATTAACAGTAGTATAATTTTCAATTCTATATAATCTAAATAATGCAATTAAAGTAGATTTAAATAGTTCATTGCTATTTACAATAACTTTACCATAAACTGTATTAAATTGATACATTGTATTTTCATAATATATAGTTCTTAAGATAGACTTTTGAACTAATTCAGTATTTGTTAACTCAATGTTAGAAATAAAAGCTTTTAATTTTAATAAGATTATTTTTGTTCGTTCCCCTACCCCACGAACTCTAGTTAAGTTATTTAATATTGTTTGGTATCTCTCGCTATCCACATTATATTGTTCTAATAAGTTATCTTCAAATATTAATCCTGGTATCAAAACAGATAATTCAATATCATTAATATCGCCAGTGACTTTATCTTTAGTAGTTAATGTATCATCTTTATCAAATGTATTTGATATAAATACCTCATCAACATCAAATCCAGATGGACTCAATACCTTTTTAACTAACAAATTTAAAATTTTTTCACTACCAATATTTTGACCAATATATTTAATATTTTTAACCAACCAAATTGTAGATTGTTTATTTAATATCTTCTTATGTTCATTTATACTAAAGTTTGAACTAAGTATTAAATCTTGATAATATGTATGTATCTCTTTAGTAGTTATATTATTTAATCTTAGATAAAGTAATCTATGTATGGCATAAGTATTTAAAGTAGAATAGATTGCAGTAGCATATTCGTCATCTGTTACAATATATCTAGCAGTAGTCCATCTCTCTATAAATCTACCACAATCTAATGATAGTTCATTAATAAGATTTACTTCATTTATTTCAACTAGATTCTTGTTATAATAAATGATTGCTCCATCATATGTATTTAACATATCCTGAGTTACATCGGTGATTAACCCACGAATATATAACTCTTGTCCCGGATATTTATCGATTAATATATCAAAGATTTCTCCGAACTCTAATAACTTACTATGTGTTCTTTTGTGTACTTTTAAACTCTCCCTAGTTATTATAAATTCAGTTGATGTATCTAATGATATCATTTTTATATCTGTATTTGCAGTATGTGGTAAACCACATATATTAAGATAATATGGCCAAGTATATTTATTATAAGTGTCATACTCAACACCATATTTACTTAAAATTTTATTCATATGTACAGCTACTATATGAGATTTATATATAAAACTTTTTACTAACCTACTACAATTTATAAGATATTTATTATTAGTTAATGTGTTCATTGATAACTCCATTTTTATGTTTATTTCCAATATAGATTGGGTTACTCAAATAAAGAATTTTTTAGGAGATAAAATGGCTAAAACTGATAAAAAAATAATTCCTGTAAAAACACGACATACATTAGTGGCAGGATATAAGAAAAAATTAAAAAAGGAAACAGCTACTGAACGATTAGAAAAAACGGCTAAGATACTGAGTGATAAGAAATTACATTCGGTATATAATTATAACATTGAGAAAACAAAACTGATTAAAAATCTCTTAAAAGAGAACCCTGATTTAGAATTAGCTGTAGAAATTATTGTATCTGCTATTGTTTCCCCAACAGATTTATTAACCACATCTATACACCATTCAATGACTAAGTCTCTCTTACCCTTTGATACGAAAAATGATATTATAACAATATTTGAAAAAGAGCTGAAAGAACATTATAATATAGCAGATAAACTATATGACTGGGTATATAAAGCATATATACCTGGTGCATTTGTATTCATATGTATTGGTGATAAGTATGAAAAAACAATAGGTATGGATAAAGAGCATTTTAAACCACGAACAGAAAAAGAGTATATAGAATCTTTAGTTAATGTAACTGATGATTATTCTATACTAAAAGATAAACCAAAGCCATTTGATATGGAATCAGCTTCACCAGAAGATAAATTAAAAAACCTAAAAAAACTGATGGTCTTATCAAACTATGGATTAGAAAAAAATGTTGATAGACCATTAGTATTAGAATGGCCTATGGAATCAGTTATTCCAATATGTTTAAAAAATGAGCCTAGTAAACATTTGCGTTATATATTGTTATTGGATAGTAACGGTCAGCCATTGGATAAGAGAACTTTAACTATAAATGATGATGAACAACAACCAGCATTGAAAGCAACAATTAATAAATTAAGGTCTTCAAGATTAGCGACCGACACCATAAAAAAGGATAATAAGAATGTACCAATCTTTGATACAAGCGAACTATTACATCAAACGATAAATGAAAAAATTGATGAATTAACTAAAGATACAAATTCTTTCATAAGTGATGATGATTTGGAGTTGATAAAAAAGATAGTTTTTAACAAAACAATGAGTGACCAACAAGTAAATATCTTATTATTAGATACTAATAGTGTGGCATACTTAACATATGAATATAAAGATAATGGTGTAGGTAAAAGTCCACTTGAAGATTTAACAATTCTAGGTGGAATCAGAGCAATGATAAGATACACTACACTATCAACAATGGTTCAAAACGCAACTCAGTTTACGAAGATAAAAGTCAAACTAGATGACGATGATAAAGATTTAGAGGTTAGGATACAAGAAGCATATGACTTTATCTATAGTAATAGAGCAGATAGCGTGCCAGTTGGTTTACTAAAAATAGAAGATATTAGTGATTGGTTAAAGTCAACAGGTGTTTTGGTAGAGTTTGAACATGAGAATTTACCATCTATCGGATTTGATATTGAACGGTTAGATACAAATAAAGAAGTACCTGATACAGCTCTTGATGAGAACATATCTAAGCTACAATATATGAAGTTACACTTATCTCCTGAAATGGTAGATACAAGTAAAGAAGTAGACTTTGCAGAGATAGTAAAATCTTCAAATGTAATGTTTAGACGAAGATTATCTAGAAAACATAAGGCTACAAATCTATTTTTAACAAATGTTCAAAAAGTAATAATGATGAACGACGGTATAATTAGTGAGAGTATTAGAAAAATTATATTTAGGGATTTAAAACAGATTAGAAAAGAACTAAAAAAGACACTTGATGAAAAAATCATTAACAACTATAATGACGATGATATTGTGGAGATGATGTTCGTTGATGTTAGGAATACGATTCTAGCTGAATTACCTACGGTTGGTGACACAGAAGAGAATATTAATAGTGAAATGTTTAGTTCAGTTACTGAAAGTATTGATAAGATTTTAGAAGAAGTAGTTAATGAAGATATGTTCCCTAGCGAAATTATTGGTGATAGTGCCGATATTGTAGAATATACTAGAGCTATGTTGAAATCATCCGCGATTAGAAGGTGGTTAAATAAAAACGGATATTATAAAGATATATTAAAAATGTTTGATACAAAAGGGAATGATATTAATATACCATTGCTAGAAGAGTATGTAGATTATGCTGAGAATTTTGAGAATGGAATGAAAAAATTCTTTAAAGATATGAAAAAGGTAAGAAACAGAGGTAATAAATTGTTTGAAAGGTTTAATAATGGTGAGGTTGAGGAAGATGATGATATTGTGGATAACAATGAGACAATGCCTACTGAAAACAAGTCTGTAGAGACACCTACTGAACCAGAATTACCTGATGATATTAAGGAGTAATAATGACCGAGATAATTAAACGAGATATGTTCATAGATAAGTTAATCTATGAACTAGATAATATCAAAGAGTATATGAGTATAGACACAGAATCTGTTAAAGACTCTAGATTAAAAAATATAATTAAAGTGGAACAAAAAAACCTAGCAAAGGAATATCACGGCACAGTTGCTGAACTTCAATTACTATCATCTATGGATAAAGAAGGATTTATGAGTAGTTTAGGTAAAGCTATCAGTGGGTTTTTTAAAGCTTTATGGAAATATATTAAAAAGGTAATCTTCTTTTGGAAGAGTGATAATAGTGAAGAAAAAAATTCTAAAACAGCAAAAGGTGTTGCAAAAGCATTAAAGGATGGGATTGATATGGATAAATTTCCATTTCAAGATATTGATGAGTTGCTATTATACTTTAAAACCAAAACAGAATTTAGAGATTTTTTCGAGTATGATAAACATTATACATATGCAGATTATTTAGATTCTTTAATAGATACTACAAATTTATTAAGAAAAATAATTGTTGATGTTGATTTAAAAATGGTGAAATTAGATGGTGTTGTAATACATAATAGTAGTGGTGAAGGTCGTATAAAAAGATTCTTTAAAAAATTGGTAGAGAAGAAGAAACCAGAAATATATGTAAAACATATAGGACAAAAGAAAGTGGAAGATTCATATCAAGCTGAAACCATAGCATTCCAAGTAATTGATAAAAAAGTTATCTTTATTAGTTGTAGTAGATTTAGACCAAAAGTGGAAACGACTAAAGAAACAATAGAAAAACTCTCTGATGATAAAAAACTAGAGTTATTTAAAAAGTTTAATAGTTATATCAATAATGTTGGATGGAGTCATCAAGACTTTGCAGATTATATATCTTCAGCAGAAAAAATTGATGGTATTAATGAAAAGATAACAAAGACTCTAGAAAAATTACAAGATAATATTGAGCGTTTAAATCAAGAGATGGAGAGAAACTCTGAC
>Ga0256828_1000446_pt1 | contig 27661 bp, 18 predicted proteins | sample CV88metaG_FD_185993 | JGI IMG/M metagenome (GOLD analysis project Ga0256828, IMG submission 185993) | Hydrothermal vent microbial communities from East Pacific Rise, Pacific Ocean - CV88 | ecosystem: Environmental > Aquatic > Marine > Hydrothermal vents | place: Pacific Ocean: East Pacific Rise...
CCTGTTCTCCGTGTGTATCTTCGTCAAGTCCTTTGAACTCAGCCTCTTCATCTACTCTACCACCACCTGTAAGTGCTGAAGATATATAAAATACAACTGCTGTTGCTATACCACTGTATAGGATTGTAGTACCTATAGCCTTAAACTGAGCTAATAGTTGGCTACCTAGTTCAAAATCATCAGGTTTTAAGTATGGTGCTACAAACAAAGCAGTAGCGATACTACCCCAAATCCCTACAAAACCGTGTACCCAGAATGCATCCAAACTATCATCAACTTTGAAAAGCTTTTTGATTTTTGATACACCGTAAAATCCTAATGCACCACCAACTATACCGATAATCATAGCACCCATAACATCAGCACTACCACTAGCAGGAGTGATAGCTACAAGTCCAGATACAGCTCCTGATGCTCCACCGATAAGTGTGGCTTTTTTGTATGAGATATACTCAACTATAAGCCACCCAAGTACACCCATAGAGGCTGCTACATTTGTAACCAAGAAAGCATTACCAGCAACACCATCAGCAGCTACCTCACTACCTGCGTTAAATCCAAACCAACCAAACCAAAGTAGGGCAGCTCCTAAAACTGTAAGGATTGGAGAGAAAGGTTTCATAGCTACTTTTCCATAACCTTTTCTAGGTCCAAGTATAAGTGCTACTACAAAACCTGCAATACCTGCATTGATATGTACAACTGTACCACCAGCAAAATCCATCTCACCAAAGTCTAGTGTCTCTCCACCACCCCAAGCCCAGTGAGTGATTGGTGCATAAACAACAAGTATCCATAGTGCAGCAAATATAGTAAATGTAGAGAACTTAACTCTCTCTATCATAGAACCACTAGCAATCGCTACAGCGATAGCTGCAAAAGTACCTTGAAATGCTACAAAAAGTAGTTCAGGTATAGTACCACTTAAACTTTTATCTGTGATACCATCAAGCATTATCTTACCAGTACCAAAGAAATCTCCTTCTCCAAATGCTATAGAATACCCAGCTATCACCCATACTACAGTACCAACAGCAAATGCCATCAAACTCATCCCCATTGTGTTTAGGATGTTTTTGTGTCTAGTCATACCACCATAAAACAGTGCAATCCCTGCTGGAGTCATAAGCATAACAAGTGCAGTAGCTACTATCATCCAAGCAGTATCTCCACCGTTTAGTGAATCCTCAGCAGATGCAACCATAGGCATCAAAAGTGCCAGAAGAGTAAATAGTCTTATCTTCATATCTTTTCCTTTATATAATTTGATGATAAAATATTATCATTTTTTAATGATATATTTTATCTTGAAGTGCTTAAAAATTAATCAATCAAAAGAGGAATCTCCAAAGTTAGACTGTTTTTTTGGATAAGTGATGAGATAAAACACTCTTTGGCTATAGTAGCTATCTCATCATTGGACTCTATCGTATCACTAGAAGTTATACTAAGTCGTATGATATGGTAGCGTTTGTTATCTATGATGATATGTTCACCTACCAAAAACTTGAGTGTTATAGAGATCTCTTTGGTTTTAGCAAAAAGCTCAAAAGATTTTCTAAGAAGTTTTGAAAATTTATTTTGATCTATCTTAAACTCAGGTATATCAGGATCTGTTAAAAGTTTCAAAGCAGTAGTATATCTGCTTTGAAAAAGTGTGATATTGGCTTCAAGAAGCAGGTTTATATCTGTAAGTATGAGTTTGTTTTTGTCTATAGTGATATTTTGTTTGACTTTTGGAGCGTGATAGAATCTGATATATATCTGCTCTTCACACTCATAACCTACAGTGATAGCATAAAAACTAAAGTTTTCATAGTTGAGATTTAGTGTAGTTGTCTTAACTCCAAAGCTCTGTGGTGCATACTGTAAAGTCATATCATATAACTCTTTTTTTTCTACATAACCTAGAAGTATCTCTGCTGAATTGTTTAGATACAGTATCTTGGAAGTGTTGTCAAACAGTATAAAAGGGGAGTGGTCACTATCTATAAATGATTGAAAGTTTATATCACGCATCGATATTATGCTCCAGTATTTTTTTTCTAAGTGTATTTCTGTTGATACCTAGTATAGATGAGAGTTTTAGTTGAGAGTGGTATTTGCTAAGTCCAGCTTTGATAAGAGGCTCTTCATAAATGTCCAAAAACTCTTTGTAGGCATTGTTGCCATCTATATGTTCATATATATAGTTATATAGGCTCTCTTTTAAATCCTCTTTGTCCATAGAGTGTTTTAAGACATACTTGTATATAGATGCTTGAAGACTTTTTGTGTTTTGATCCAAGTTTAAAGATATATCATCCAAGTTGATCTCTTTTTGTATCATTAGTTTGTTTTTTGCCTCTTTGATATATAGGTTGCCAAGATGTTTTATATCTTCAGTTCTATCTTTGAGTGGTGGTATGTGATATATAAAAGCAAAGAGATTATCTATGAAGCTTTGATTTGTTATGGAGTTGGCTGTAGCGATTATCTTTTTGTCCTCGAGTAGAGATGTTGGTATGTTTTGTATATGTTCAAAGTCTGTTATGATAAGCTCATCATACTGTTTTATAGCATCTTTGAGTATATCACTGTCTTTTGCACTAACTAGTGGCAAATCTTCAAATATACTGGATATAAGAGCTTTTTTACCAGTATGAGGCTCTCCTATGATGATAGAAGATACAAACAGACTTTTAGTTAGGTTGAGTCCCTTGATAATATCTTGTATGGTTGATGATTTGCTTGTAAAGTTATGCATTTATAGTCCAAAAGGTTGATTTTGTTGCTAGATTATATCCAATATATGATAAAATCACTAAAAATCTAAGCAAGGATATGACTATCAAAGAGATATTTTTGGCATTTTATCACAAACATCCATATCTTACACTTGAACAGGCTATAGACTATTTTTCTATATATGGTGGGATAGAAGATAGTGTAGGGCTGGAGTTTTTTGATGATATTTTTACTCTAGTGGAGAGAAACTTTGTAGATGAGTTTGAAACTTTTGCCAACTCTATATCTCCATCATATCTGCTTGATGATCCTTACTCAAAACTACTAACTATCCTAGCCAAAGGGGAGGGTAAGCTTATATCATCTTTGCATAAAGCCAAACTTGGAGAGAGCAGTGGGATGAACATACTTCAAGAGATGATAGAAAATGAGATCATATATATAGAAAAAAGTAGAGAAAATCCTCTCAAAATCCATCCAAAACATAAACTCAAAAAAGAGTTAAGAAGATATAAGATACAAGACAAAGCTAGATTTACTCTGCCTTTTTACCGTTTTTGGTTTGGGTTTGTGATGCCATTTTACCTAGAGTTGCAACATGGCAAATCCAAAAATTTTATGGAGTATTTCAAACAGCACTATGAGAGACTTAGAAGTTTGGTTTTTGAACAACTCTCCAAAGATTTGCTTGTAGAATACTTTAGAGATAAAGATGAGATTATATCTTGTGACAGTTACTGGGATAAAGACAATGAGTTTGATATACTAGCTGTTACAAAAAGCCACAAGATCATACTTGCTGAGTGCAAATACAAAGATAGAAAAGTATGTAAAAATGAATTAAACAAACTCATCTTAAAAGCATCGCAATCTCGTATCAAGGTAGATACCTATGCACTATTTTCCAAAAGTGGATTTTCAAATGAGCTTTATGCCAAAAGCAATCAAACTGTTTTGTTTGAGTTGGATGCTTTTAGATTTATATTATAATAATTCTTGAATCTCTTGATGTGAGATAGCTCTACTGAAGAAATATCCTTGATAATAGTCACAACCAAAACTTTGTAAAAATTTTAAAGTTTTTATGTTTTCTACTCCTTCTGCTACAACTTTGAGATTGAAAAGCTTTGCAAAGTTTATAATCATTTTGACTATCTCTTTATTTGATTGTTTGTTTATATCCATAATAAAGCTTTTATCAATTTTGATATGATCTATAGGTAGCTTTTGTAGATATGTCAATGAAGAGTATCCTGTTCCAAAATCATCTATTGAAAATTTGATACCTATGGATTTGAGGATTTTTATCTTTGATATAGCTTGTTCCATATCAGACATAAAAGTATTTTCTATAAGCTCTAGCTCTATTATATTTGGATTGATATGGTATTTTTTAAGACTGTTTTTCAAAAATGGTATAAAATTTTCATTTTGAAATGACTCTGGAGTGATATTGATAGCTATAGTATGGTTAAAAGTCTGAATGTCTTTTTGCCAGCCAGATATGTGTTGTAAAATCTGTTCTATAAGCATAGTTTCAAATATATATACACTTTTTGTTTCATTTATGATAGGTAAAAATTTATCAGGTGATATTATACCTTTTGTTGGATGTTCCCATCTAACAAGTGCTTCCATACCTATCATTTTGTTTGTTGCTATATCTACTTTTGGTTGATAGTATGGTTTGAACTCTTTGTTTTTGATAGCTTTTTTAATCTCTTTTTCAAGTATAGAGAACTGTTTTAACTCCAAATCAAGCTCTGTATCAAAAAATGCAAAGTTATTTTTACCTGCTTTTTTGGCTTTATACATGGCTATATCAGCATGAGATATAACCTCTTCATATCTGTTTTCGTGATTTGGAAATATTTTGATACCTATACTAAATGTTATCTCAAAGGCTTGACCATCTATAAGTATAGGTTGCTTCATTATTTTTTGTATGATTTTTGCTATTTGTGTTGCTTGTTGGATTGATTCGAACTCTTCTTTTCCTGTATCAAATGATAGCATAGCAAACTCATCTCCTCCAAGTCTTGCAACTATATCTCCATCTTTTGCACACTGTTTTAATCTGGAAGCTATCTCTATGAGTATATCATCACCTGTAGCATGTCCATAAAAGTCATTGATATATTTGAAGTTGTCTATATCAAGGAAAAAGAAAGTATGTTGTATATTGTTTTTTTTGCCATAGATAAAAGCTTTTTTGGTCTCTTCTTTGAGTTTGCTTCTGTTTGTTAAAGATGTCAATGGATCATGTTCTGCTTTAAACTCAGCTTCTTTTTGAAGTTGTTTTAGATGTGATATATCTAAAAACTGGGCTAGATAGTTTGTTGTTTCTCCATGTTTGTTTTTGATAGCTGTTATGGAGAGGATTTCTGGGTATATTTCACCATTTTTTCTTTTGTTGTAAATCTCTCCTTTCCATTTGCCATATTTTTTTAAGTCATTCCACATATTTACATAAAAATCTTGAGATTGTTTGTCTGATTTTAGTATATTTGGGTTTTTGCCTATGACTTCTTGTGCTGTATATCCTGTGATTTCTTCAAATGCTTTGTTGACTTTTATGATGTTTCCATTGGTGTCAGTGATAGTCATAGCCTCTTGTGACTCAAAAGCATAGGATGCTATATGTAACTCTTTGATCATTTTTTGTTCATTTTCGCGAAGTTTTAAAAACTCAAGTGTTGTAGATGTGTCTTTTAGAAGTTTTTCTATCAACTCTATAAGCTCTATGTTAAATATTGTATTTTGAGTACTAAAAAGTGTCAGTATAGATACTATCTGTTTGTTTTGATATATAGGAAAAGATATGATTTTTTTTGTATTGCTATAGATAATATTTTTACATATATCGATATGAGATAGCTGTGAAGTATCTGAGATTATATATTTGTCATTAAAATATGCTTTAACAGGTGTTGGTGTATTTGTATTAATCTCATTGATTGATATGTCAAAAGGTAACTTTTCAAGTTTGTGTAGTTTGATGTTTTCTGCTATATAGGGGATTAGTTTTTTATTATCTGTATCGACTTTAGCTATCCACGCTACATTAAATCCATCTATATCCAAAAGAGTTTTACACAGATTATGATATAAAGTTTTATCATTATCTACATAAACTATAGCATTTGATATATTGTTTATAGCACTGTAACTTTTTTGTTGATGTTTTAGTTTGTTTATGTTGGTTTTTTCTAGATTGATAAGTTTAAAAAGTGTGTACCATATAAAGAGAAAAGCAAATATAGACAATACCCACAAAAGTATACTATATATCAAAGCTTGTGTTGCATCAAGTTTGTTTTGATTGATTTGATGATTTGTGTATTTTAAAACTTGATTGAGTGTATTGTTGAGATAATCTATCTTGTCTGTTGCTATATTGTACCACGATAGGCTGTCAATATCAAAGTTTTTTAGTTTTTTTGAATTTAATATGATATTTCTAAAAGATTGTATTTTGTATTCTATATTTTCTGGTTTGGATTCTTTGTAGTTGATATATAAAGATGTAGGTAGATATTTGATAAAGTTTTTTTGATATATAGATTCGTTAAGATAGATTTGCTGGATATATTTTATCTGCTGTATATTGGCTTGGTCTTTGGCAAATATATTTGATAAATATGCTCTTTCTAATCCTGTGTACTCTTTATAGTATATGAGATTTAAGATAGATTCAAAAAGATTATTGAGTTCCGGTTTTGTTTGTTGGTTTGTTTTTGGGATGATTTGAAACAGATTATTGATAATCTTGGTATATTTTTGCATTTGTTCTTTAAATGTAAAATCAAAACTGTCTATCTTGATACGAGTATTTGGGATATTGTATAACTTTTCTAAAATCTGTTTGATATTTTTTGTTTGTGATATTTTTTTATAATAAGATAAAAAGTCTTCGATATAAGTATCTGTAACTAACCTTTGTGCATCAAGTGCATGTTTGATAACTGTGGAATTTTTACCAAGATACAAAGCAGATAATCCTCTCTCTTTTTGCAATTCGTGTATGAGGTTGGATATAACTTGGATAGTTTTTATATTTTTTGTAAGTTGTGTAGCTAGTTGTTGATTTTGATAATTGTCCAACATAAATTTTGAAGAAAAATAAAACATGCTTACCGTTGGGATGATCATAATCAATGCTATTTGTATCTTTAAAGTTTTAAAATTAAACATAAATGTGTCCTTATGGCCGATAAACCTTGATGTTTGGTAGTATGTTTTCGTCTTTGATATACTGGGCGTGAAGTTGGCTCATGATACCTTTTTGACAGTATAGCAGATAAGTATTAGTAGCTGGTAACTTTTTGAGTTCTTTTTTTAGATTGTAAAATGGTATTTTGAGTACTTTGTTGGTGTGTAGTAGTACCTCTTCTTCACTTCTTATATCTATAATGATGTCATCTTTGTGTGGATTGTGTACTACCTCTATAGGTGCTTTGTTGTTTATATCTTCGATAATCTCATCCACATATATAGTCTGTGCATTTTCTATAGCTTTGTTTAGTACTGTATAGTCAAAAGCATTTTTTACTTTCTCTAGTCTTTTAAATGAACCATGTGTTATTGGATTTTGTGATATGACTCCACAATATTCCGGCATACTTTCAGCAAATGATTTAGTACCTATCTCTTGTGCTATTTTGATAATTTCTGGCTTATTTGTAGTTGCCAAAGGGCGTAAAACCAGTTTGGAGGTAGCACTGTCTATCAATGCCAGATTACGAAGAGTCTGACTGCTTACTTGTGCTACACTCTCTCCTGTAAGTAAGGCATCTATATCCATATCATCAGCTATCTTTTCACTGGCTTGAAGCATCAGTCTTTTGAGCATAACACCCATATAACTAGGTGGTATATCTTTAAATATCTGAGTTACAACATCTTCAAAAGGTATAGTTACAAACTTGACTCTGTGAGATGATGCAAATTTACTCCATAGATATAAAGCTACCTGTTTAACTCCCATCTCATGTGCATTGCCTCCAAGGTTAAAAAATATATAATGTGTTTTTAACCCTCTTTTGATAGTCAGATAACTAGCTACAGTAGAGTCAAATCCTCCTGACATAAGTGAGAGTATATCTCCACCACTTCCAAGAGGAAATCCACTTAAACCTTTGTAGTGTTTTGTGATGATGTTTAGTTGATGGTTTATAAGTTCCAATCTTACTGTTATATCAGGATGGTGCAAATCAACACCTTTTGAATTGCTTTTGGCTCTAAGGTATCCACCGACAACTCTCTCTATCTCATGAGAGTTAAATTCATGTGAACCTGTCCTTTTGGCTCTGACTACAAAAGTTTTATTTTCCAGCAAATCTATGATAACTTTGCCTACTGTTTCTTTGATTTTGTCCAAAGTATCTATGTTGTCAAACTGTAAAGCTTCAAGTACCTGATCAATTCCTGGTGTATTTAGCAGTATCTCTTTACTTTTTTCTACTTTGTTTTTAGGTACTGTTACTTCTATCTTGTCTGAAAATTTTTTGATTAGTATATCATTGTCTATATCCAAAAGCATTTTTTGTAAGTTTTGATAAAGTTGTGCAACCATATCCTTTTTGGCTTTATCGCCTTTTACCATAATCTCTGGGAATAGTTTTAAGATAAATTTTTGTGTAGTTGATTGTATATGCAAAATATCTCCAAATGTATTAAAAATTATCAAGTATATCGTATATTATATCCAAAAATTACTCTATGATAAATTATTTTTATATAGATATATAAGGGGGGGGTGATAATAAGAATTTTATGTTAAAATATTTATAGTTTTTTATTTTGTCATTATAGGCAGGGAGTTGTATGAAAGCATTTGTTACATATTATCGTAGTAGAGATGACTTATATAAGTTTATTGAGAAAAATGGTATTGTAAATTCTGACTCTTTATTGATACAGATTTTTACTGCTCACAATGTAGAATCAACTATACAAAAAATGATTTCTGAGATAGATGAAGTTTTACCAAAAGCCATTATTATAGGAAGTACTACAGATGGAGAGATAGCAAATGGTGAATTTAGCAGAAACGGTACAGTTATATCTTTTACACTTTTTGAACACTCTGTATTGAAATGTGATTTGGATACTCACGCAGACAGTTTTACTAGAGGGGTTAATCTTGCTAACAAACTTCAACAAGATGACAATAAACTCTTTATAGTTTTTAGTGAAGGTTTAAAAACAAACGGTGAAGAGTTACTAAAAGGTATAGAGAGTATAGCACCTGATGTGAAAGTTGCAGGTGGTTTGGCAGGTGACTATTCTACTTTTGAAAAGACATTGGTATTTACCAAAAATTTTATCATATCCAATGGAGTAGTTGGTGTTTCAGTAAGCAGTCCTTGTTTGAGGATTTTCAATGATTACAATTTCAACTGGCAAAAGATAGGTAAAAAGCTTACTATCACAAAATCAAAAGGTAACAAAGTATATGAGATAGATGGCAGAAGTGCGATAGATACTTACAAACATTATCTGGGAGAAAAAGTTGCTTACAAGATACCTGCTGTGTGTATAGAGTTTCCTCTTTTGGTAGAAGAAGATGGAGTGCTTACAGCAAGAAGTGTTTTATCTGCATCAGGAGATGGTTCTTTGGTATTTGCTGCCAATATCAAAGAGGGAAGTAAAGTATATTTTGGTTATGGTAATCCAGAAGAGATTTTGAAACATACTCATACGATACCTCAAAAGTTAAAACAGTTTAAACCTCAGGCTACTTTTGTTTACTCTTGTATGGCAAGGTTACATTTTGTAGGTGCTATGATAAACCAAGAGTTGAAACCACTTGTATCTTTGGCTCCTATGAGTGGATTTTTTACATATGGAGAGTTTTTCTCATCTTCTACCAATAGATTTCTAAATCAAACTATGACTGTTTTGGCATTGAGTGAAGATATAGATATGTATAATGATATATCAACTGATATTGAACCTGCTGATGAACAAGAATGGAACTCTACAAATGCATTGATACATCTAGTCAATCGTACGACTCAGGAGCTTGTAGAGTACTACTCTTTGAAAAGTGCATATAAAAAATTTGAAGAGCTGTTTGAGTATTCTGGTAATGCTATAGCTGTGATTATCAATAACCAGTTTATAGAGTGTAATAACAGATTGATAGAACTGTTTGGATATAGCTCAAAAGATGAATTTTTATCATTAGATATATTGGAATTGATAGATGATGAGTATAAAAGAGTATTTAGAGATAAATTGGCAGAAGTTGATTTGTATACCAAAGACAAGATAGAAGAGAGTGTATTTGAGGTTTTGGGCAGATACATTGATGGAACCTCTTTTTGGTTGGAGATTACTATAAGCGTAAAAGTCACTAACGATACACATGTTTTGTATGTTATATATAGAGATATTACATCAAGAAAAGATATAGAAAACTCACTTAGAGAACAAACAAAAATGCTATATCACAAAGCATATCATGATGAGTTAACCGGATTGGCAAACCGTAAACACTTTTTGGAAAGTTTGAAAAGTAGTCTTACAAATCTGAAACCAGAGTATAAATTGGCTGTTTTGTTTATAGATTTGGATAAGTTAAAAGTTGTCAATGACTCTTTGGGGCATGATATAGGTGATGTTATGATACAAACAGTTGCCAACAGATTAAAAGAGTATATAGCAGACAATGGACTTGTAGCCAGACTTGGTGGGGATGAATTTATGGTGATGATAGATACTATCAACAGTATATCTCAAGTCAAAAACAAAGCCAATGAGATTTTGGAAATTATACAAAAACCTATAGAGCTGGAGCATCATACATTTTATAGTAGTGCTAGTATAGGTATAGCTGTATATCCTGATGATTGTGGAGATGAACATTCATTGTTAAAATATTCGGATACAGCAATGTATAAAGCCAAAGAAGATGGTGGTAACAGATATGCATTTTATAAAAGTTATATGAGTCAAAAAGTTGTTGAGTTGATGGATATAGAAAAAGCTTTTATAAGTGCTATACGTAACAATGAATTTGAAATATTTTATCAACCACAATATGACTTGGATACAAAAAAAATAGTATCTGTAGAGGCATTGATAAGATGGAATCATCCTCAAAAAGGTTTTTTGACTCCTGATAGCTTTTTACCTTTGTTAAAAAAACTAAATCTACTTTATAGATTGGATAAATGGCTTATGAATCAAGCTATGAAAGAGTTTTTGTTGTGGGAAAAGCAGGGGATAGCACCTAAAAAATTATCTTTAAATATAGGCATGAATGAGTTGACCAATGCAAACTGGGAACATAAAGTTTCTAGAAGTATGCATAGATTAGCTTTTCAAAGCTCTTGGTTGGAGTTTGAACTCTCAGAAAAGGATTTGATAAAATATCCTCAACGAGTATCATCTTTGTTACATGCTATAAAGCAAAGAGGTATCGATATAGTGATTGATAATTTTGGTACAGGCTATGCTTCTTTGAAACAGTTAAGAGAGTTGCCTGTGAGTAAAATAAAAGTTGACAAGTCATATGTTTCATCTTTGCTTGTAGATAAAGACTCTTTTGTAATGTTTGAGTTGATGGTATCTTTAGCAAAGCAGATGGGTATCAAAATCACAGCTGAAGGGGTAGAGACAGAACAACAGTTGGAGATACTTAGAAAGAGTGGTTGTGACTATGTTCAAGGCTATCTATACTCTAAGCCTGTTAATGTAGAAGAGATGACAAGACTATTGAAACAAAATGCTCAGTAGTCTTATTGCTTTATCAATAATATTATGATTATTCTTTGAAGGAGTAATTAAGCATAGTATATACAGTTTTTACCTATACTTTTTGCTTTATACATAGCATTGTCTGCTATATTCATAAGCTCTTGTACTGTTGTACCATGATCTGGACATATAGCTACACCTATACTAAAAGAGATGTTTATCTCATTGTTTTCTATAAACATAGGTTGTTGCATTGATTGTAGTATATTGTTTAGTGTTTCATCTAAATCATCTTTGTTTTTATAGTTGTTTACAATCAACAAAAACTCATCACCACCTAGTCGTAGTAAAGCATCTTCTGTTTTTAAATGTTTTCGTATAAAAGATACAGTCTTTTTGAGAGTTTTATCTCCTATATGGTGTCCATATTGGTCATTGACCTCTTTAAACTCATCAAGGTCTATAAAACATATAGCACTTTTTTGATGGTAGTCTTTTGCCATCAGTACAGCGTGGTGTATTTCTGTACGCAACAAATGTCTGTTTGGCAAGCCAGTAAGATAGTCAAAATGTGCCATTGATTTAAGCTCTTGAATAGCTTCTTCTTTTTCATTGAAGATAGTACCTATCAATAGTACCAAAAGTATATGACTCAATATAAAGTAGTTTAAGTTGATAGTGCTGTCTATAGGTGATTGCTCTATAGTGAAAAAACCTATACCTATGTGTGTCATATACATACAACTAAGGGCAAATGTTACAGATACTACAATCCCATATACGATATTTTTAGTAGAGACATATATACTCAAAGGTATAGTTAAAAGCAACAATAAAGAGATATTTTCTATAGGCAAGTATACTTCTATCAGATAGTTATATATGATAGTTGTTAAAATAGCATATATGATATATGATATATCCAGCTCATCTTTATATCTATATAAAAGCAACAAAAGAGGAGTAAAAAGTATCTGTCCCATTATATTGCCAAACCACCAAAAAAGGCTGTTATGTATTATATCATCGATATTTAACAATGTATTATAAGCCAATATGTAGTTGTTGATGATAGCTGAGATAGGTTGTAGTATCAAAGTTGATAACAAGATAAGACCTATGATGTCTTTGAGTGTTTTTAACTCTCTGTTAAGTTTTAGCCTGTAAAACAGTTGGTATCCGACGAAAGCCTCAAATGTATTGACAGAAGCTATCTCTACAGCAGCTTGAAAATGGCTCCACTCTAATTGTGCTAGTATAAGTTGTCCTAAAAATATGCCTGGCAATATACGATAACCATATATCAAAACACCGGCTAATGCTATACCTTCAGGGATAAATGCTGATATACTCAATATCGTATTTTGTGAAAAAAAGTTTATACTTATAAAACCCGATATATTGTACAAAAGTGCCATTATAAGAATGATGTTAAATGTTTTAAATATTTTGATGTATTGATTTTCCATAAGTGTAATTCTATATTATATTTATCATCAAAATGTCATAAAAACTCAATTTCATCACAATTTTATGATATTATGTATGTATCAAATTCTCAAAGGATTATAAATGAAATTTTTTGTTGTTTTTATGTTATGTATAAATTTTCTTTTTGGTGTTACAAAGATAACAAAAACCGATGATTGGGATACAAATGCTACAAAAAAAGATATGAATTATTATCAAGCAGGAATCAACCAAGTCTCACCAGTATCTATGCCTATGCCTTCTGCTGTTATGGCATCTTCTCCTGTGGTTAAGAAAATGGTCAAAAGAAATATAGGTCTTGCTGTAGGTGGAGCAAAAGATAGTGATAACTTTATCCAAAATATCAAAAATGGCTATCTTCCAAAGCTAAAATCTATCACTTATGAAGGTGTATTTTATGATCACTATTTTGATATGGGTAGTGATGATGAGTGTAAAAGTATATTTTGTCCTATATATTCATATACAAAAAGTATTGATATATATGATAAGAGTGATGAGTACTATCTAAGTGTAGGTTTATCTAGTGGTATGGATATGAATACTTTTAGACGAGATAAACTCAATCTTGTAGTAGTGCTTGATGTATCTGGTTCTATGGGAGCATCGTTTGATAGATACTATTATGATAGAAAAAAATCTCATATCAAACATAAAACAAAAATGCAAATAGCCAATGAAACATTGGTAGCTATGATGAGTCACTTGAAAGATGATGATAATTTTGGAGTAGTTCTTTTTGATGATATGGCATATCCTGTAAAACCCATAAGAAAAGTAGCCTATACAGATATGGATGCTATCAAAGGACATATTTTGGATATTCACTCTATGGGTGGTACAAACTGGAGTGCAGGATATAAAGAAGCTTTGAAGTATTTTAAAAAAGTTTCTAAAAAAGGGTACGAAAATCGTATCATTTTTATCACAGATGCTATGCCAAATCTAGGAGAGCTTAACAAAGATAGACTTTTTGGTATGGCAAAAGATGCATCAAAGCAGGGGATACACACTACATTTATAGGTGTAGGGGTAGATTTCAATGCCAATTTGGTTGATTATGTTAGTAAGATTAAAGGTGCTAACTACTACTCAGTACATTCAGCAAAAGAGTTTGCAAAAAGAATGGATAAAGAGTTTGAATATATGGTTACACCTCTTGTTTATGACTTAAAGCTTCGTTTTAAGAGTAAAGATTTTGAAGTAGTTGGAGTATATGGTGTACCAAAAGCTTCACTAGATACCAAAGAACTTATAGATATAGATACACTGTTTGCCAGTGATAGTAGTGATGAAGGGAACAAAGGTGGTGTTATACTGCTTAAACTCAAAAAGATTTCAAAAGGTAACCGTATAGTATTGGATTTAAAATATAAAGATAGATATAACAAACCTTATACTACTCAAAAGAGTATATCTTTGGATAAAAACAGATCAAACAGTGGATTACAAAAGGCTATAGTATTGTCTAGATATGTTACATTGATGCAAAACTGGCTTATAGATGCCAAAGCAGGATGTAATGACAAGTTGGATTATATACATATCCCATATGAAAGTCTCTTGAAAAAGTGTATGATATATCCATCTCTTAATCCTAACTATCCACATATAAAAACATGGGAGAGAAAATCTTGTAAATTACAAGTTAGTGATGGGTATAAAAAACTTTTGAGATATTTTAGAAACTATTATAAAGCACAGGTAAAACAACTCCAAGATAAAAGTATGAAAAAAGAGTTAGATATATTGGATATGCTTTTAAAAGATAACTTAAGTATCATTGATGATTATAACAATATCAGATAGATAGTTGTTATATATCAAGTAGCTCTGTTGATGAAAAAGGGATACCTGTATGGTATCCTTGTAGATAATCAACTTCCAATTGCTGTAAAGTTTGGTAGACTGCTTGATTGTGTACAAATTCGGCTATGGTTTTTGCATTTAACTCTTTGGCCATAGTAATTATACTTTTTACTACAGTATAAGACTCCATAGATGTATCTATATTTTTTATTAAAGAACCATCTATTTTGATATAGTCTGGTTTGAGTTTGAGGATGTTTTCGATACTTGAATATCCAGAACCAAAGTCATCGATGGCTATTTGGGAACCAAATGTTTTGATATGAGATATAAAATCCAAAACAATTTGAAAATCTATGATAACATCTGTTTCTAATATCTCAAATATTACTCTGTTGGGATTGTTGATAGTCTGTAGTTGTTCTTGTAAAAAATCACAAAAGTGTATATTGGATATATCTTCGTAACTTATATTGATACTAAAAGAGTAGTCCAAATCTCTAAATATATCAAAAGTTTTTCGAATCATCTGTTTCATTAGCTCATGATACAGATGTACATTTTTGGCTGTTTGTAAGATAGGATATATAGGATAGAGTATATTTCCATTTGCATCAGGGATACGCATAAGAGATTCAAACTTATTTGTAGTATTGTTTTTGGCATCTACTATTGGTTGAACAAATGGTATAATGCTGTTGTTGTTTATCGCATGTTTGATAAGTACGATTTCGTTTATAAGCTGTTCTTGATCTTCTTGGTTGTAAGAGAGGCTTAAAATATCTAGATTTATATCTATAATCTTGTGCAGAGCAAATATAGCATCTTCTTTTTGGTATTTTATAAGCATATTGACTAAAAACTCTCGTATAAAACTAAATGCAGTATTGATATAGTGAGGTGGTAATCCTATCTTTACGTGAGTTTCATTTATTTGAAATAAGTATTGAAAATAGTTTTGATCGTATTGTCCACTAAAAAGTTTGAGAAACCACTCTTTGATACCTTTTTCGTGTTTGTCTAAAATATCTTTTTGATTTAAAAAAATTTTTGCATATTGAAAAGAAAATAAAAAGCTGTAAAACTCTTCGATAAGGTGTTCAAGGTTGTTTTCTGCTATAGGTTTTAACTGTTGTAAAACCAATATATCTTTATCTGTAAAACGATAGTTGTTAAATAATATATCAATATCTATTTGTTGATATTTATTTGGTTTAATCATAAGTGGATACTCATTTCTATGTAAATTTACTTAAATATGAGAGATTATAACAAAAAAATAATAAAAATGTTATTTTTTTGTTGTATTTTTGTTATTTTTTGTTATTTTTATATTTTGTATATGTTTTTTGTAACTTGTTGTAAAGTCATGATAACCATTTTTGTTTCTCATAAAGTACAGGTATTTTGTTTTAGCAGGTTTGATAGCTGAGATGATAGCTGTTGTATTGACAGAACATACCGGATAAAGAGGTAAGCCTCGATGTTTATATGTGTTATAAGTGGTGTTGTCATCATCTATTCTTTGAGGAGTGACTTTGGTGTGAGAGTATTTGCCATAATTTAGAGTGCCATCCATCTGTAATCTCATATGTTTATCGAGTCTGTTATATATCACAGAAGCAATGATAGGCATCTCTTTGTTTGATGCAGCTTCTTTTTGTACTATAGATGCTATAGTCAATATACGGTTAAATTTTGTAGTATTGTAGTCATCAAAATATTTGATAGAGAGTTGTTTGTACCTTTGATTTGCAACTCTTGTGAGATATTTGATAAGGTTTTTTTCTCTTATACCATATGGTACAAAATATGTATCAGGAATGATACCTGCTTCTTTATATGGTGAGTAGTGGTGATAGTACTCAAAAAGTTTTTCTTTATCATAGTTGTATGTTGATGAGAGTTGTCTAAAAAAGATTTCTAGTGTCTCTCCAGGTATTAGTTTGATTTTGTTTATATGAGATGATGTTGATGTTATTTTGTGTAAAAATTCCAGTCTGTTTATATCAGTTTTACCTATAGATACCCAACCTGGAACAGGTTTACCCATATAATCTATGATTTGTTTGTCAATGATGGATAAATCATATCCTTTTTTATGCAGGTGTGATATAATCTGAGTACTGTTTCCTTCGGGTATTAAAATAGTTTTTTTACTCTTTATGGAAGTATTTAGATATAAAGCAAGAGTTATAATGAAAGAAAAAACAAATATTTCTAGCCATGTTATAGATGCACTTAAAGAAGTTATAAAAGATTTTTTGATTGTTGTATTTGTCATAACTGTTCCACTGTTTATATATCTAAAAATAGGTATCTCTATAGATAAATTCGCTTTTCATAACTATAAAGTAGAGGGATTATACATCAAACTCGATAAAAAGTTTATACTAAAAGCCAAAAAAATTCATATACCAAAGACAAAAGCAAAACCATCTGTAGGTACTCTTAAAAATACACTCAATAATATAAAAAATATTTTAAATTATATCCAATATCTTGAATTGAAAAAAGTTGTTTTTGATAACAATATGTTTGATATTATGTACGCAGACAATGTTTTTTTTATAGCATCAAATGATTATAAACTAAGTGCTATATTGCATAAAAAACAGCATTTTATATATGCTGATATAACAAATCTGTATATAGCCAAACACCAGTTAGATTGTAATGCAACAGCTTTTTATGATATATCACAAGACAAATTTGATTTGGATATGGACTTTGTCAGCAAAGATATAAATGGTACATTGACATTGGCAAAAAAACATAATGATATATCTTTTTTTGTTACGACAAAAGATTTCAAAGATATAAAAAAACTCTTAAGTTCATATCCTATACCACCATCTATCAAAGTATGGATTACAGACAATGTAAAAGCTTTGAGATATAAGTTGGACTATCTTTATATGAAATTCTATCTTGATAATAAGCATAATCTACACCTAAATCCTCAATCTATAGATGCAAAAGCATATCTGTATGATACCAATATCACTTTTCATCCCAAAGTACATCCTGTAATGACTAAAAAGCTCACTATATCATACAATAAAAATACACTCTTTTTTGATATGTTAAAGCCAAAATATTTTGATACACTTTTAGATGGCAGTAGTGTAACTATCTCAAACCTTGTAGGTATCAAGCCATCTGTATTGGTCGTAGATATACTCTCTTTTGGTAAATTTGATAGATATATACAAGATATACTAAAAGCATATGATATACATATACCTATCCGTACAACTTACCGTTTTAACGCTCATACAACCATAGATATACCTTTGGCAGCAAATTCGAAAGTAGAAGTAGATTCAAATGCATCATTAAAAGATGGTATATTGTATATAGGTGATATTCCTTTAAGTACAAAAAGTGGTGATGTCATATATCAAAAAAAATCTATAACATTAAAAGATATACATCTAAAAAACAGATATTATAATCTATCTGCAAACGGTGTGATTGATTTGGATAAAAGTTTGGTAAAGCTTGATACAAAGGTTAAGTATATCAAACTTATATCAGAGCAAACAAAATCTAAGATATTTCATCTAACCAACAAAAATTTGCCTGTTAAAATCTCTTATAAAAAAGCTATTGATATTGATATAGCACCATTAAAAACCAATATCAGATATGATAACTCACTAAAGATTTGGCTTAATTCTTTGAAATCTATAAAACCATATACTGATTTGATACCACAGTTTATCAAAAAAGGTAAAGTATCTATATATACAAAAGATTATCAAAATTATCATTTTAACAGTAAAGTTTTGTGGGATAATTCATGTTTTTATAAAAACAAATCATATATCAAATCTGTTGATATACAAGGAGATATATCTCACTCAAATATCAAACTCAAAGCATTTAATAACCGTGTGGTTTATGTAATGCATAAAAATCTTCTAAAGATTAAAGATATTGATATAGATATGAAAAAACTACTTGAAATCAAATCCAAATCATCAAATATAAGCAAAAAAATCATTATACAAGGAGATAGAAGCTCTTTAAAGTATGAAAAGCATAAGTTACTTACAGACAGTTATGATATTACTATTTTCCCAAATGGCAATATCAAAGCTATAGGTAGTTTTGAAAATGATATTATTAAATTTTCAAAGAAACTTAACAATATCTCCATAAGAGCATATAGAGTAAAAGACAAGCTTTTACATGCATTGTTGGGATTTGATGGTTTAAAACATGGTAGATATACATTTAAGTTAGATGGTGATTTGGATAAGGAGTTGGAAGGACAAGTATTGGTTGAAGGTGGTATATTGAGTGATTTTAAAGCATATAACAACACTTTGGCTTTTATCAATACTATACCTGCATTGGCTACATTGAGTGATCCTGGATTTTCACAAAAAGGTTATGAGATTCAAGAAGGGATGATACTGTATCATAAAAAACGACAAAATATTTATCTAGATTCTATATATATTAGAGGTTTGTCTGGCAGTATCGCAGGAAAAGGTATGATAGATTTAAAAACACATATCCTTGATATAGATTTGGCTGTAGAAGTTGCGAAAGATTTTAGTAAAATTTTGGGTAATATTCCTATAGTTGGTTATATTTTGATGGGTGGAGATAAAAGTATGACTATAGGTATGCATATAGAAGGTGTATACGAAGAACCAAAAGTTAAAACATCTGTAACCAAAGATATATTGACTTTGCCTATAGAGATGCTCAAAAGAACTTTTGGTGGATAGATTTATTCGTTTCTAAGTACCTGTAAAGGGTCTGTTTGTGATGCTTTTTTTGCAGGGTATATAGATGATAAAAGTATGATAGCAGCAGTACCTATGATGATAAAACCAAAATCGCTTATAGTCAACTCAACTGGCAATCGACTTGTACCATATATATCTACAGGCATAGAGATAATATCAAATGTTTTTAGTACCCATATGCCTAAAACACCCAGTAAAGTACCACTAACCATACCAGCTCCACCTATGATAAGACCAAGTTTGTAAAATATAGCTTTGATCTCTTTTTTGGTAGCTCCCAATGTACGAAGTAGAGCTATCTCACTTCTTCTACTCATAACAGTCATCAAAAGTGATGAGATGATGTTTAGTGATGCTACAAGTATGATAAGAAGCAGTACTAAAAATAGAGCTTTTTTTTGCATCTGCATAGCAGAGAAAAAACTTCCGTTTTGCTGCCACCATCCTTCTACCAATACACCATCACCTACTACTTTTTTAAGCTTATCTATATCTTTCATAGCATTTTTTGTATATATATGCAGTCCATCATATATACCTTTTTTTCTTTTGAGTATTTTTTCAAAAGCTTGTTGTGTGGTATATATGATAGCTTTATCATATGCTTTTAGCCCAGAATCAAATACTCCATCAACAACAAATCTTTTTTGTAATGGCATAGTTCCAAAACCAACTGCTTGTTGTTCTGAAAAGTATAGAGTTACTTTCTCTCCTATAGGTGTATTCATCTCAAAAGATAAAGCATCTCCTATGATGACTTTAAATTTGCTTTTATTGTTGCCAACAGCTTTTTTAAATACACTGTTGATAGTAGCTTCTTTTTTAAAATCAACACCATATAGAAGTGAACCCTGTACACTGCCTTCATTTTTTGTAATGACTTGCGTTGTATAGTATGGACTTATCTGATATGTTGGAAATGATGTTTTTATCTTTGATATAAGTTTGCTATCTATACTATCATCCATCAATGGCAGTATAGTAAGAGGATAGTTCATCACAAAAAGTTTTTTTTCAAACTCTTTTTGTGTTCCATTCATAATCCCCATAGCAATCATCAGTACCATAACACCAAGAGCTATACCCAAAAAAGCCAATGTAGCAGATATAAATATAAATGGATTTTCTTTATCGTATTTGAGATAATGTTTTATAATATGCCTAACAAGTGTTTTGTTAGGCTTTAGAGTAGAGGTGTGGTGCATTATGCCAGTAATCCTTTTTTTGGTCCACTTTTACCACAGCAGTTTTTGTATTTTTTACCACTTCCACAAGGGCAAGGTTCATTTCTTTTTGGTTTTTTAGCACTTATTTGTGGTTGGTTTTCTTCATCATCAGATGAGTGGTTAAGAGCAAACTCATCTAGATCACTTTGTAACTCATTTTTTATATTTTCTATCGCCTCTTGTTCTTCTTCTTGTGAAGAGAAGTCAAACTGTACTAGATGCAGAGTTTTTACAGCTTCATGTTTGATACGCTCTACTAGCTCTGTAAAGAGTTTGTAGCTATCTTGTTTGTACTCTGTTAGTGGGTCTTTTTGGTTGTATCCTCTAAGCCCTATACCAGTTTTTAGTACATCCATTTCATACAGATGATCTCTCCATTGAGGGTCAAGTACTTGAAGATAAAGGATTCTTTCTATCTCATTTCTTTGTTCAGGTGTAAGTTGAGACATTTTTTCTTCATAGATATTTGTCATCATCTCTATAACCATATCTTTTATCTCACTTGCATCTTTGTCTTTAAAGTACTCAACATCGATTTGGGTACGAAGCTCTTCAAGTATAAGTGCTACTAGTCTGTCTAGATCGAAATCTTCTCTTGGCATACCCTCAGCTATATCACACTCAGATAGTAAGTAGTCTACATACTCAGCTCTGTTTTCTTTGATCTTTGCATCTATATCAAATTCAGGGTCAAGTAGTTGGTTTCTAAATGCATATATAGCTTTTCTTTGGTGATTTGCTACATCATCATACTCTAAGATATGTTTTCTTGATTCATAGTGCATATTTTCGACTTTTTTCTGAGCCTTTTCTACTGAGCGAGTTACTATCTTGGAGTCTATATACTCTCCTTCTTCAACACCTAGTCTTTGCATTATATTTCTTATCTTCTCTCCACCAAAGATACGAAGAAGATTATCATCAAGACTTAGGAAAAACTGGCTCTCTCCTGGATCTCCCTGACGCCCTGAACGACCACGAAGCTGGTTGTCTATACGGCGAGATTCGTGCCTTTCTGTACCTATGATAGCAAGACCTCCAAGCTCTCTGACTTCATCATCTATCTTTATATCAACACCACGACCTGCCATGTTGGTAGCTACTGTTACAGCACCTTTGGCACCAGCATTTTTGATGATTTCAGCCTCTTGTGCATGGTTTTTTGCATTGAGTACATTGTGTGGGATTTTCTCTTTTTTGAGTCTTTCGTGTATAAGCTCAGATTTTTCTATAGAAGCAGTACCTATCAATACTGGTTGACCTTTTTGGTGATACTCTTTGACTTTTGCTACTACAGCATTGAGTTTTTCTCTTTCTGTGTTGTAGATAAGGTCATTTTTGTCAATCCTTGCTACTGGTACATTGGTTGGTATGGAGACAACATCTAGTCCATATATTTGAGAAAACTCAGTAGCTTCAGTTTGAGCAGTACCTGTCATACCAGCTAGTTTGTTATATAGTCTAAAGTAGTTTTGATATGTGATCTCTGCTAGTGTTTGAGACTCTTCTTGTATCTCTACTCCTTCTTTGGCTTCAAGAGCTTGATGAAGTCCTTCTGAGTAGCGTCTGCCTTCACTTAGTCTTCCTGTAAACTCATCTACTATGATAATCTCACCATTTTGTACTACATAATCCACATCTTTTTCAAAGAGATAGTGAGCTTTGAGTGCTTGGTCAAGATGGTGAGCTAGTATAGCATTTTCTAGTGAGTAGAGGTTGTCTACTTCAAATAAATCTTGAGCTTTTTGCAATCCTTGTTCAGTCATTACTATAGTTTTGTTTTTCTCATCAACTATAAAATCACCAGTCATTATCTCTTCTTGACCAGGTTTTGCTTCTTGTTTTTCACCTTTTATCATCTGTTTTGCAATCTCATTGGCTCTGGCATAGTGATTTTGGTCTCTTTGTGTAGGACCAGATATGATGAGTGGAGTTCTTGCTTCATCTATAAGGATAGAATCAACTTCATCAACTATGGCATAGTTGTGTTCTCTTTGGACTTTTTCTTCAAGTCTTACTTTCATATTGTCTCTAAGGTAGTCAAAACCATACTCATTGTTAGTACCATAAGTTATATCAGCTTCATATTGGGCTTTTCTGGCAAACTCATCATGTATATCTGCTGTGATGCATCCTACAGTGTAACCTAAAAACTCATATAGTTTTCCCATCTCATCAGAGTCTCTTTTGGCTAGATAATCATTCACTGTTACGACATGAACACCTTTGTTTGTCATCGCATTTAACACTACAGCCAAAGTAGCAACTAGAGTTTTACCTTCTCCTGTCTTCATCTCAGCGATATTTCCATCGTGAAGTACCATACCACCAACAAGTTGTACATCATAGTGTCTCATACCAAGTACTCTTTGACTAGCCTCTCTAGTAATAGCAAATGAATCATAAAGTACATCATCAAGAGTTTTTTCTTCATTTTTTACACTCTGTTTGAGTACATCAAAAGCCTCTTTAAGCTCTTCATTGCTCATAGATTTGTATTTTTCTTCAAGTGCATTGATATTTTGTACTTTTTTAAGATATTTTTTTACTATCTTATCATTTTGTGTACCAAAAACTTTAGTAACTATAGCTTTTAACATTTTACATCTTCCTACTAAATAAATTGGCTCTATTTTATCCAAAAAGAGATTAACTCTTAGTTTAACTACACGATTGATTTACTTTTTTTGGTAACAATAACCACATAAAAAGTGATATTTTGGTATCATAGATATATAGATAAAGGATTATAATGCATAAGATATGGATATGGTTGTTGATGACTTTGTATATATATGGTAGTGATATAAGTCTGCCTGTTAGTTTTTCAAGCAGTTTTAAACAGATAGTTACCAATCCCAAAAATAAAGTTATAAACTACACTGGAACAGTAAAGTTTGTCTATCCATCTATAATGAAATGGCAATATACTTCTCCAACCCAAAAAGAGGTTTGTAGTAATGGTGAAGAGATAACAGTAGTAGATCATGACTTAGAACAGGTTTCGTCATACTATCTTAATCAAAGATTTGATGTAGCCAAGATATTAACCAAAGCCAAACATTATAAAAACAATATATATATAGCAAAATATCAAGATAAAGATTATACAATTGCATTGGATAAAAATGGACGGTTGCAAAGTATGGCTTATTTTGATGATATGGATAATAAAGTTCAAATAGTATTTATAAAAGTCAGATATAACAAAAAACCGTTTAGTTCAAAGTCTATGCAGTGCAGTTTTCCAAAATACTATGATATGATAAGAGGGTAGAGTATGGAAGAAATGATTCCTAAAGATTTGTTGTTAAAGTTTGGGATAGATGAGTCTATGGCTCTTGTAGTAGTCATCTCATTTATAGTTATATCTTTGTTTATACTGATAGTTGTTGTGGCATCTAGTATGAGAGTTAAATTTTACAAAGACAAACTTACCAATACAAACATAGATAATCAAGATAAACTAAATCAGATTATAGCATTGCAAAAAAGTCTTGATGAATATCAGCTAAAAAACAAAAATTTAGAAGAGAGCTTGAAATCTTTTGAAGATACAAAAGCAAAGCTTTCTCATACCAAAGAAGAGTTGAAAAGTTTGGATATGTCATACAAAGAGTTAAAAGATTTACAAGAGATTACATCTCGCAAATTGGACAATTTGAGAAATATGTATGAAAAACTTGTTTTAGAACATCACTCTTTGATTGCCAAGTTTGAAGCAATTCAAGAAGATAACAGTAAACTACAGGTCAATAATGCAAGATTATTGAGAAAGTTGGAACAGAAATAGATTGATTTTAAAACATTAATGTTAAAATCGCTTTAAAATTATTATATATAAGGATGAAAAGTTGTTAAGTACAGTTAATCTAACACAAAGATATGGCAAAAGAGTACTTTTTGAAAAGATAAACATCACACTTGATGTTGGTAAAAGATATGGACTTATAGGTGCCAATGGAGCAGGGAAGTCAACATTTATGAAAATCCTCTCAGGAGAGATAGAACCAAGTGAGGGAGAAGTACAGCTTCAACCAGGATTAAAACTTGGAGTTTTGGGACAAAACCAGTATGCATTTGAGGACTTTACACTCAAAGATGCAGTACTTTATGGTAACAAAAAACTTTATGATGCCCAAAAAGAGAAAGAAAAACTCTATATGGAAGGGGATTTTGAAAGTGATGAGGTTAACAACCGTCTAGCAGAACTTGAAATGATATGTGCAGATGAAGACCCTACCTATGAGAGTGAAGTTCGTATAGAAAAGCTTCTGACAACTCTTGGTTTTCCTATAGAACAGCATAATGATTTGATGAGTTCACTTACAGGTGGAGATAAGTTTAAAATCCTTCTAGCTCAGGTATTGTTTCTTAAACCAGATGTACTACTGCTTGATGAGCCTACAAACAACCTTGATATGGAGACTATCGCTTGGCTTGAAGAGGAGCTAAAAAGACATGAAGGTACTTTGCTTGTAATCTCTCACGATAGACACTTTTTAAACAGTGTTGTAACACATATATTAGATTTGGACTTTCAAACTATCCGTGAGTTTACAGGTAACTATGATGAGTGGTATATAGCTGCTAATTTACTGGCAAAACAAGCAGAGATGGAGAGAAGTAAAAAACTCAAAGAGAAAGAAGAACTTGAAAAATTCATCGCTAGATTCTCAGCAAATGCTTCCAAAGCCAAACAGGCAACAAGTCGCCAAAAACAGTTAGATAAACTTGATATACAAGAGGTGAAAATATCTTCAAGAAGAGATCCGTCTATCATGTTCAAACCACATAGAGATATAGGTAATGAAGTGCTTGAAGTGCAAAGTCTATCTAAAAGTTATGATGATGTAAAAGTCTTTGAAGATATATCTTTCAAAGTAAACAAAGGCGACAAGATAGCTATCATAGGAGGTAACGGTGTAGGTAAAACCACACTACTTGAGATACTTATGGGCAACTTGGAACCTGATAGTGGAAAATTTGTTTGGGGACAGACTATCACAACTAGCTACTTCCCACAAAACACTACAGATATAGTTCAAGGTGATATAGCTCTGCCTCAATGGATACAAAACTTTGATGCCAAGTGGCATATAGATGACATACGCAAGACTCTAGGTAGGATGCTTTTTAGTGGAGAAGAGCAGAAAAAACTTGTAGATGCATGTTCGGGTGGAGAAAAACATCGTGTCATGATGAGTAAGATGATGATGGATAGTGCCAACTTCTTAGTAATGGATGAGCCTGATAACCATTTGGATCTTGAAGCTATCGTAGCACTTGGTGAGGCACTGCATAATTATCAAGGTGGAGTTATATGTGTATCTCACGATAGAGAGCTTATAGATGCATTTGCAAATCGTATTATTAAACTAAACGAAGATGGAACTTTTATAGATTTTGAAGGAAGTTATGAAGACTTTGTAGAACAGTACGAGAGTTAAAAAGAGGCTTTAGCCTCTTTTGTTAGTTGATGTTTGTATATACATTTTGCACATCATCATCTTCTTCTAGTTTATCGATGAGTGTTTCTATCTCTTCTAGTTGTTCATCATTGAGTTCTATAGGAGTATTTGATATATATTCGATAGTCGCTTTTTTAACCTCTATACCTCTATCTTCAAGTGCTTTACTAAGTTCACCAAATGATGTAAACTCACTATAAACTCTTAAGATTGGTGTATCTTCTGCATTTTCATGAGGCTCTACATCTTCTTCTATCTCTTCTAGACCATAGTCGATAAGTTCAAGCTCTAACTCTTCTATATCCATATCGTCTGTTTTATCAAATACAAATACACCTTTTTTTGTAAACATAAAGTTAAGTGAACCAGATGTAAGCATCTCTGCATTACCTTTTCTAAGGATAGCTTTGACATTTGCTACTGTTCTTGTGTTGTTGTCTGTAGCACACTCTATAATCATTTGTACACCATAAGGTGCTTTTGCATCATATACTATCTCTTTGATGTCAGCAGCATCTTTGTTAAATGCTCTTTTTATAGCAGCATCGATGTTGTCTTTTGGCATATTTTGTGCTTTTGCATTTGCTATAGCAGTTCTGAGCTTTGAGTTCATCTCAGGATCAGGACTTCCACCTTCTTTTGCAGCTATAGTGATCATTTTACCTAGTTTGGGAAACAATCTTGACATAGTCCCCCATCTTTTCATTTTGGCAGCTTTTCTATATTCAAATGCTCTACCCATTAGTATCGTCCTTATATATAAAATTGTTCGTATTATACTCCTAAGTGTATTAAAAAAGTAAAAATATGTTAAAATCCTTCTAAAAATAAGGATAAGATGTGAGTTTAGAAGAGTTAAAACATATCATTAATCAAGAGTTGGGTGTACTTGTATATTTTTCTGGTGAAAATTGTAATGTATGCCATGCACTCAGACCAAAATTTAAAGAACTTTTTGATACTAATTTCCCAAAAATCAAACAGATATACATTGATGCCCATCAAAACCCAGAGATTTCAGCCCATTTTGGTGTCTTTAGTGTACCAACTATGATAGTATTTTTAGACGGTAGAGAATTTATCAAAGAAGGTAGAAGTGTAAGTTTGCATCAACTATCCCAACAACTTAGCCGACCTTATGAGATGATGGTAGGGGAGTGATGAGGTTTTAGAATGGAGGATTGAGTTTTGAGTTTGGAGGTTTGAGGATGTGCGACTTTAGTCGCACCTAGCAGAGACTGAAGTCTCTGTTCCAAAGGATTTATGCTCTATGTTCTATGTTCTATGCTCTATGCTCTATGCTCTATGCTTTATGCTTTATGCTTTATGCTCTATGCTCTATGCTTTATGCTTTATGCTCTATGCTTTATGCTTTATGCTTTATGCTTTATGCTTTATGCTTTATGCTTTATGCTTTATGCTTTATGCTTTATGCTTTATGCTTTATGCTTTATTCTTTATGCTA
>Ga0256828_1000447_pt1 | contig 27583 bp, 28 predicted proteins | sample CV88metaG_FD_185993 | JGI IMG/M metagenome (GOLD analysis project Ga0256828, IMG submission 185993) | Hydrothermal vent microbial communities from East Pacific Rise, Pacific Ocean - CV88 | ecosystem: Environmental > Aquatic > Marine > Hydrothermal vents | place: Pacific Ocean: East Pacific Rise...
AATACATAACAAATTATTAAAATCAGTTAAAGGTTAAAATTATGGCAAAAACTACTTTCATATCGTGGAATGTAAATGGCATACGTGCCGTAGAGAAAAAAGAGGCTCTCAAGTGGATAGATGAAGCAGGTGTAGACTTTTTAGGTCTACAGGAAATAAAGGCAGAAGCAGAGCAGATACCTGAAACTATTTTCGAGCGTGATTATGCCGTTGAGCATATTAACTCTTCGTCTAAAAAAGGGCAGTCTGGTGTGGCACTCTATACCGATAAAGATGGTGAGGCTTTTACTTGTGAGCATGTAGATGTTTTAAATGAAGGGCGTATTAACGAGTATCACTTTGATAACATTGCTTACTTTAACGTCTACTTCCCCAATGGACAGCGAAATGAAGAGCGTTTGGAGTACAAGTTGGCATTTTATGAGCGTTTTTTAGAGCATATCGTAGCTTTGCGTAAAGAGGGGAAGTCTATTATTGTTTGTGGTGATGTTAATACGGCTCATCACCCTATAGACTTGGCACGTCCAAAAGCCAATGAAAAGATATCGGGCTTTTTACCCATAGAACGAGCATGGCAAGACAAACTTTTAGAAGCTGGTTTCGTAGATACCTTTAGGCATATAAAGGGTGATGAAGCCGACCGTTACAGCTGGTGGTCATACCGAGCAGGGGCAAGAGCTAGAAATGTGGGCTGGAGAATCGACTATTTTTATGTATCTGATGATTTAAAAGATAAAATAGTCGATGCTGATATTTTAGATGAGGTGATGGGGTCTGACCACTGTCCAGTGAAATTGGTGTTGGAACTGTAGTTCCTTAACGTTTTAAATATAAGAGAGTATAATCATATAATGAAAAAATATCTATTTCTTTTTATCTTTTTTACTTTAACCTTTTTTACTGCTTGTGAAGAGAAAGCCAAGCCACGAGTCATTGTTGCTCCTGAGTTGAAACGTCCTATAACTTGTATGAGACTGGACAGACTGGTAGAAGATAAAGAGCTATTAAGTGCTTTGGAGAAGCTTTATACCTTTGATGAGCATTGTCCTTTGACCTTAACCTTGAGTTCTAAAAAAGATATTGTCTGTAACAGTACGGTCAATATGATGCGTACAAATATGGGTAAATTTCCTAAGAGCTTTTTAAAGTTGGAGCTTCGAGATGGTATGAAAATAAAATACTCTTACTATGTAGACCTCTACTCTAATGTCGATGAAGATGACGTAGAAGAGGGATTTGAACGATTAAAAAAAGATTTGTTGATGCCCAAAGGAGCAGAATGAAAGTAGCATTTATAGGAGATATCGTCGGTAAACCTGGACGAGATATGATAGGTAAACATCTAGAACGACTAAAAGAGCAGTATGGACTGGACTTGGTCATTGCCAATTATGAAAACGCCTCTCATGGTTTTGGTTTGACTCAAAAGAATTGTGATGAACTTTTGGGTTATGGTATAGATGTAATGACAGGTGGAAACCACTCTTGGGATAAAAAAGAGGTCTTTTTACTCTACAAAGAGTACCCTCTTATTCGTCCTATTAATTACCCTAGAAAAAGCCCAGGGGAAGGGCTGATTAAAGTTAAGGTCTTAAGCCATGAAGTGGCTGTGGTTAATGTGATGGGACACTACACCATGCCCATGGTAGACAACCCTTTTGTTATGATGGATGAGGTAGTAGATGAGTTAAGAGACGAGGGTATTAAACATATTATAGTAGACATACATGCTGAGGCAACCAGTGAAAAACTCGCCATGATGCAGATACTAAAAAAACGTGTTTCTGCTGTTTTTGGAACCCATACGCATGTAGGAACAGATGACTTATCTATTATAGATGGTTGTTGTTATGTCTCTGATGTTGGCTTAACCGGTTGTCGTGATGGGGTCATAGGTATGGATAAAACTATTCCCATGAATCGCTTTTTAACAGGTGTTGGTGGGCATTTTGACATACCTAAAAAGTGTCAAGCTATTTTCCAGATAGTTATTTTTGAACTCGATGCAGAGGGACGTGGTATTCAGGCTGAGAAGTTAAAAATATACGATAACGGTGAAATTAGAAAACTTGATGCAAGGGTAGAAAAATACTAAATATAATATAGAAGTATTTGTCACATTTATATTTTAGTCACATTTGGCTATAATCGCGACAATATTTCACAGAGAAGTCTATGATTTTTCTATTTAAAGGATGACTTTGCAAGGTAAAGTTTGGAAATTTGGTGATCATATTGACACCGATTTAATTATTGCAGCTAGATATTTGAACACAAGTGAGCCAAGTGAGTTGGCTAAGTACGTTATGGAAGATGCAGACCCAGAGTTTGTAAAAAAGATGAATGAAGGTGACATTATTGTCGCTGGTGAAAACTTTGGTTGTGGTTCAAGTAGAGAACATGCTCCCATAGCACTTAAAGCTGCTGGTGTGGCTGCTGTTATAGCTCCTACATTTGCAAGAATTTTTTACCGAAATGCTTTTAACATGGGTCTACCAATCTTTGAGCTTGAAGAGTCAGCAGAGATAAACGAAGGTGATACGGTTAAAGTAGACATGGAAAAGGGTGAAGTTATTAATATTTCACAAGCAAAGACTTACAAGTTTATGCCTATTCCAGAGTTTATGCAAGAGTTGGTAGATGCTGGTGGATTGATTGAATTTGCCAAACAAGAGATAGCAGGGAAGGCGTAAAAATGGGAAGAAATTATAAAATTGGTGTTATAAAAGGTGATGGAATAGGTCCAGAGATTATTGATGAAGCTATAAAAGTTTTAGATGCTTTGTCTGCAAATATGGGCTTTAACCTAGAGTATAACGAAATGCTTATGGGTGGTGCAGCTATAGATGCAACGGGTGTTCCTTTACCAGAAGAGACCATTCAGGGTGTAAAAAAATGTGATGCTGTACTTTTTGGTGCCATAGGTGGACCAAAATGGGACAACTTAGAGCGTCACTTAAGACCAGAGTCAGGTCTTCTTGCCATCAGAAAAGAGATGGGAACATTTGCAAACTTACGTCCTGCTATAGTTTATGATGAGTTGGTAAATGCTTCAACACTTAAACAAGATGTGGTTAGAGGTGTAGACATTATGGTTGTTCGTGAGCTTACAGGTGGTATCTACTTTGGTCAGCCAAGAGAGCTTCTTGAAGACAGAGCTTACAACACCATGGTATACACACGTGAAGAGGTAGAAAGAATCGCTCATGTTGCTTTTGAGATTGCTATGAAACGTGATAAACGTATCTGTTCAGTTGACAAAGCAAACGTACTTGAAGTAAGTCAGTTTTGGCGTGAAACAGTTATAGAAATAGCCAAAGAGTACCCAGAAGTAGAGTTGACACATATGTATGTGGATAACGCTGCAATGCAACTTATAAGAAATCCAAAACAGTTTGATGTTATTTTAACAGGAAATATCTTTGGAGATATCTTGTCTGATGCTGCGTCAATGCTTAGTGGTTCTATCGGGCTTTTACCAAGTGCCAGTACAGGTAAAGGAGTAGGTCTTTATGAGCCTATTCACGGTTCTGCACCAGATATCGCTGGTCAAGGTATTGCGAACCCTTTAGCAACCATATCATCTGCTTCTATGATGTTACGTTACGCACTTAACGAGAGTGAAGCAGCAGATAAGATTGATGCTGCGATTAAAAAATCATTGGCTAAGGGTTACCGAACAGGTGACTTAGGTGCTTATGATGCTGTTGAAATCTGCTCTTGTTCAGAGATTGGTGATATTATTGCTAAGTATGTTTCTAAGTAGGTACTCTCTTAATAATATAGCTATAAACAATATTTTGTAGGGACATTTGTCCCTATACCTCTTTATCAAATCTTCCCCTATAATGGAGAACTTTTATGAATCTACTCAAAAACAGAAGCATCACTTATATTCTTATGGTTGCTATGTTTACCATGCTTTTTTTTGTTTTACTTTTCACCACATTGGTCATTTATGAAAAATATAATAATTTTGAAAGAGAGACAAACAGTTTACGACAATCCTATATTAGTAAGCAGAAAAGAAGTGTTAACTTTGATATTGATCGGGTGGTCAACTATATTCAGTATGAGTACGAACATAGAGAGAAAAGTGTAGATAATGAAAAACTCAAGTTAAAGATAGTTGAGACTATTGAGCATCTTTATGGTAGAGAAGATGGTACGGGGTATATCTTTATTTATGATGTTAATGGTACCAAGATATCTGACCCTATATGGTCGGAAGATAGAGGGGAGAATCTTTATACCATTCAAGATATTGATGGAGTAGAAATTTTAAAAGAGTTAATTAATATTACTCAAACAGCTGATAAAAGATTTTTGCAATATACATGGAAAAAACCAACAACAGGTAAATTGAGTTTGAAGCTCTCCCATGCAAAAGCTTTTCTTCCTTTTGGTTGGATAGTAGGTACAGGTTTTTATCTTGATGAAGTAGAAAAACTCATACAGGTGCAACGACTTTCATTGAAGAAAAGACTCATTCGTTATGTAATGGAGATACTCTCTCTTACGGTTATTCTTTTTGGTATAGGACTTATAGGAATGGTGATTATTAACAACATTATTAGCCGTGAGATTGATATATTTAGTGACTTCTTTAAACAAGCTTCTAAGCGTTATACTACTATAGATGAAGAGAAAATTTATCTGATACGATTTAAAAAGATGGTACATTATGTCAACGGTATGGTAACAGAGATTCATCAACGAAAAGATAAACTTGAAGAGCTAAACTTGTCTCTTGAGAAAAAAGTTGAGCAGAAAACGGAAGATTTAAATCGTCTGGTTAAGAAACAAGACAGTTTTATTAAACATTCGATTCATGAAATAAATACTCCATTGGCTGTTATTATGACCCATTTAGATATATATAAAATGAAATTTGGAGAGAATAGATATTTAACTAAAGTAGAAGCAGGAAGTAAGATGATTGCCAATATTTATGATGACTTGAGTTATATGGTTAAAAAAGAGCGTTTTGATTATGTAAAAGAGTCTCTAAATTTTAGTCAGTTTTTAAAAAGTCGTATTGATTTTTTTGAAGAGATTGCTTTAGGTAATAGACATAAAATTATTATGAATATTGAAAAAGACATTATAATAGATTTTAATAAAATAGAGCTACAACGCATCATAGATAATAACCTTTCAAATGCCATAAAATATGCTAAAAAAGATAGTGATATAGTCGTTGAATTCAAAAGAGTATCTAAACATATTTTATTAGAATTTAAAACAAACTCTTTAAAAATAGAAGATACCAATCGTATTTTTGAGGCGTTTCATCAAGTAGAAGCACAGCAGAGTGGTTTTGGTTTGGGGCTAGAGATAGTTGCTTCTATTTGTCAAAAAAACAGTATAGAAGTTGATGTGAAATCAGATGATGAGATTACTATATTTAGTTATTTATTTTAAAAAATAGGGGAAATAATGAAAGTTCTATTGTTAGAAGATGAGCTTATGCTTCAGGGTGCCATAGCTGAATATTTAGAAGATACAGGGTACAGTGTGGATGTTTTTGAAGATGGAGAGGAAGCATATGAAACTATTATAAATAGCTCTTATGATCTCTTTATATTTGATATAAATACACCTTCAATAGATGGACTCTCTTTACTTGAAAAACTACAAAAAGATAAAATTTTTGTACCTACTATTTTTATCTCTGCTATTACTCAAATAGAGCAGATTTCTAAAGCTTATGAGTTGGGTTGTTATGACTATCTTAAGAAACCTTTTCATCTGAAAGAGTTAACCTTACATATAGAGAGACTACTAAAAACAGCCAATCTTCAACCAAAGATTTTCTTTAGAATTAGTAAAATATACAGTTATAACCTAGAAAAAAAACGACTTCTTTTTGATGGAACAGAGCAACTGCTTACCCCTAAACAGTCTCAAATTATGAATCTTTTTGTCTCAAATATAGATAAAACAGTGAGTTTTGAAATGCTTCAGTATGATGTTTGGCATGATATTCCTGTCGATCATGCAACTATTAGAGCAGAGGTTCATCGACTTAAAAAAATACTCAAAGAGAATCTTATTGAAAGTGTAAAGGGGATTGGATATCGTTTGCAAAGAGTACATTAGATTTTTTACTTAATCCTTGTACTTTTCTAATCACAAAGCTCTTAATATTTCATATTTCTAACAAAAAAACACTAATGCTATGTTACTGCTATTTTGGTATGCCATAATAAAAATCGAAATTTAATTTATGGAGGTTAATATGAATAGTATACGATTGAGTTTAGTTGTAATGCTTACTTTAACAAGTGTTTCTGTAGCTTCAGATAGCTTGGCTGATGCTTTTAAAGATGGTAAAACATCAGGGCAGATAAGAACATTTTATATAGATAGAACCTACACAGGAGCTATAGAAAATAACCGTAACTCTTTGGCAATAGGAGGAAACCTAGGTTTTGAAACAGCAGATATAGATGGAGTGAGTATTGGTGCAAAGTTTTATACTACCAATGGTTTAAACATACACAGTGGTGGACGTAGTTCCGCCAACTATGACCCTTCACTATTTGGAGATGGGTTTGACTCTTACTCCATGGTAGGAGAAGCATATATTAACTACAAACAAGAGAATACCAATGTAAAGATTGGTCGTCAAAAACTCAATACTCCTCTCGCAGGTGCCGATGATGCACGGATGCTTCCCAACCTTTTTGAAGCAGTAGTTGTAAGCAATACAGCTATTCAAGATACCACACTTATTGCAGCTCATGTAACACGAGAATCGGTTGGAACTTTTGGAAATGTTTATGGAACACCTAGTCAACTTTCTCTTCAAAGTGGGTACGGTTTGGGGTACAAAGAGGCAACCAATGGACATTTTGCTGACATGGGTGTGGTAGCTCTTGGAGCAGATACCGATACCTTAGGAGTGACAGCAGGAGCAGTTGTTTATAAAGGTATAGAAAATGTAACCCTTCAAGCATGGGACTACTATGCACATGACATTCTTAATGCTGTTTACTTGCAAGGAGATTATGGATTTGATGCAGGGGCAGTTAAGTTAAAAGCTTCGGCTCAATATATTAACGAGAGTGAAGTGGGCGATAAACTAGCAGGTGAGGTTGATGGTCAGTATGCAGCTGTTAAGTTGGGGGCAAGTTCAGGAGCATTGAGTGGATATGTGGCGTACTCTACAACAGGCTCTAGTGATACAGCTCAAGCCAATGGTGGAATCATTACACCTTGGGGTGGTATTCCAGCATTTACTCAAGGTATGGTAACACGACATATGTTCTTTGCTGATACCGATACTAGTAAAGTAGCTTTAACTTATAACTTTAAGGAGACAGGAGCTGATGTTAAAGCAACAGCTTACTATGCTTCTTTTGATGTTGGAGCAAAAAATACATATAAAGAGAATCAATCATGGACGACTAAAGAGTCAGGTTTCGATATTCAGTACAATCCTGCTAGTATCAAGAATCTTAATTTAAGAGTTAGAGCAAACTATCCTACCGACTTTGCACCAAATTTAGACTGGTCAGAGTATAGACTAATTGCAAACTATAATTTTTAGAATGAAATAAAAAATAGGAGTAAAGAATGACAAAAGAACAGATTGAACGGATTAAAAATAATCCTAAATATCAAGAATTGGTGACCAAGCGAAGCAAATTTGCTTGGACACTCACTATTATTATGTTGCTGGTCTATTATGCGTTTATTATGACCATCGCATTTAGCCCAGATACATTAGGTACCAAAATAGGTGATGGTGTTATTACCATAGGAATTCCTGTAGGAATAGCCATTATCTTTATATCATTTATCTTGGCAGGTATCTATGTAACCAGAGCCAATGGTGAGTTTGATGACTTAACCCAAGAGATAAAAGATGAATTTAACAATGAGCAGGTGGCAGTATGAAAAAGTTAATATTATTGGCACTCATCATGAGTGTGAGCCTGTTTGCATCAGGTACGATTGAAGGTGAAATAGAGAAACAACCTCTTAATATATCAGCAATTATTATGTTTCTTATTTTTGTAGGTGGAACATTGGTTATTACTTATTGGGCAGCAAAAAGAACAAAAACAGCTAAAGATTTCTACACAGCAGGTGGAGGGATTACAGGTCTACAGAATGGTATGGCAATTGCAGGTGACTATATGTCAGCAGCCTCTTTTCTTGGTATTTCAGGACTGGTTTACTTGGCAGGATATGATGGTCTTATCTACTCTATCGGTTTTCTTGTGGGGTGGCCCATCATCCTCTTTTTGGTTTCGGAACGACTTAGAAACCTTGGGAAATATACCTTTGCTGATGTAGCAGCCTATAGACTTAAACAAGCACCTATTAGAACTTTAGCAGCTTTTGGTTCCATTGCTACCGTTATTTTGTATCTCATTGCTCAAATGGTTGGAGCAGGTAAATTGATTCAGTTGCTTTTTGGACTTCCTTATGAGTTGGCAGTTGTACTTGTGGGTACATTGATGATTTTATATGTGACCTTTGGTGGTATGTTGGCGACAACATGGGTACAGATTATTAAAGCCATTCTTCTACTTTCAGGTGCTACATTTATGGCACTGGCTGTTTTAGCACAGTTTGATTTCTCTTTAAGTGCCATGTTTGCAAAAGCGATTGAAGTTCATGGAAAAGGTGAGGCGATTATGGCTCCAGGGGGATTGGTCTCTGATCCTGTATCAGCCATTTCCTTAGGTATTGCCCTGATGTTTGGTACAGCAGGTCTTCCACATATTTTGATGCGTTTCTTTACTGTTTCTGATGCTAAAGAGGCTAGAAAGTCTGTATTTTACGCGACAGGATTTATTGGTTATTTCTACATCTTAACCTTCATTATTGGTTTTGGTGCGATTATTATGGTTTTAAATAACCCTGAATACTTAGACCTTGCAAAACAAGCTATCTCTGGTGGTTCTCCTATTTTAGGTGGTAAGAACATGGCAGCTATTCACTTGTCACATGCTGTGGGTGGAAACTTCTTCTTAGGGTTCATTTCAGCTGTTGCTTTTGCAACCATTTTGGCTGTTGTTTCTGGACTTACCTTGGCAGGTGCATCGGCTATTTCTCATGACCTCTATGCCAATGTATTTAACAAAGGTGAAGTGGATGAAGCAAAAGAGATGCGTGTTTCTAAAATTGCAACTGTTGTTCTTGGTATTTTAGCTATTATCTTAGGTATCGCATTTGAGCAACAAAACATTGCGTTTGTGGTTGGTCTTGCCTTTGCTATTGCAGCGTCGGCAAACTTCCCAGTATTGTTCCTCTCTATGTTCTGGAGCAAATTAACAACAAGAGGTGCTGTTTTAGGTGGTTCTTTAGGTTTGGCAACAGCTATTTTACTGGTTATCTTAGGACCTATCGTATGGGTGGCTATTCTTGGAAATGAAGAGGCAATCTTCCCTTATAAATACCCAGCACTCTTCTCTGTAACAGTTGCATTTGTATCTATTTGGTTCTTCTCAATTACCGACAACAGCGATACTGCTAAAGAGGAGAGAGAAGCATTTGAAGCACAAGATATTCGTTCTCAAACAGGTATTGGTGCAGAGGGTGCGTCAGCACATTAAAAACGTAGGGGTACGCCCCCTACAAAATTATTATCGGGGAAGTTACATGATAGCACTATTGGAGAGTTTAAAAAGCCATTTACCATTTTCACTTTTACAACATGCCTCCTTTTTGTTGATAGAACAGAATGTACCTGTTGCTTATTATCCCAATGGTACTTCCCTGATGACTAAGGGTGCTATCGCAGATAAGCTTTTTTTCATTATCAAAGGTATCGTTGAAGCCCGAGATGATGAAGAGCTTATCGATATTTATCATGCCAATGATGTTTTTTTAGGAATAGAACTTATAAAAAATGAACCTTCAACTTATGATTATATTGTCACTGAAGAGTTAATCTGTTATGAAATTCCTATGGATGTTTTTTTAAAACTTTGTGAAGATAACCAATCATTTAAAGCTTACTTTTTCTCAACCATTGTAGAACGCATGGAGATGTTAAAAGAGAAAAATGACTACTCTTCTATGAGTGATTTACTGGTGGCAAGGGTTGATGAAACACTCTTACATAAAGTATGTGACGTCCCTGCTCAAATGGATATTGTAGAAGCATTAAAGTTTATGGAAGCTTCTAACTCTACCTCACTACTGGTTAAAAATTCTGATGGCTATGGCATAGTAACCGATGCTGATTTTAGGCACTATATACTCTATAAAGAGGAGAAAAATCTTAAGACGATTTCTCAAATTCAGACCTATCCGATGATCTCTATTCATAAAGGGGAGTTGCTATTTAATATTTTGTTGCTGATGACAGAAAGTTCTATTAAATATCTGCCTATTTTAGATGAAAAAAATCAAATTATAGGGGTCTTAGAGCTGATTGATCTTTTAAGTTTTTTTTCAAACCAATCTCATCTTATTAGCGTACAAATTGCTAAAGCACAAACCTTAGAGCGTGTTGTTTTGGCTTCCAGTCGAGTCGAGGTGATGATAGATGCTTTATATGCAAAAGGGGTAAAGAGTCGTTATATCGCAAAGTTGGTCTCTGAAATAAACCGAAAAATGTACCTTAAACTCTTCGATATGATTATCCCTCAGGCTTGGCATAAACGTTGTGCTTTAATTGTTTTAGGAAGTGAAGGGCGTTCTGAACAGATACTGCGTACCGACCAAGACAATGCTATTGTATTTGAAAATGGTTTTTACCCTGATGATGTTCAAGAGGTAACAGAGAAGTTTATAGAGACTTTAGATGCCATTGGTTTTCCACGTTGTGAGGGAAACATTATGGTGATTAATCCTAAATGGTGTAAGTCTATTGTTGAGTATAAAAAAGATATTGATGTCTGGTTTGACAAACCTAGTATGGAAGGTTTTATGGATATGGCAATCTTTGTAGACTCCATGACGGTAGGAGGGGAAGAGGCTATCCACCGTGAACTGATGGAGTATATAAAAGAGAAGAGCAATGCCCATAAAGAGATACTGACTCATTTTGTGAAAGCCATTGAAAATTTTGACTCTCCGTTGGGGATGTTCTCTCAGTTTATCTCTCATGATAAAGCACATAAGAACAAAATAGACATTAAGAAGAGTACGCTTTTCCCTTTGGTTCATGGTATCCGTGCTTTGTCTTTGGAGTATGGCATAAAAGAGACCAATACCACGCTACGCATAAAAGAGCTGAACAACAGAGGGTTTATGAATAAAGAGGATGCAACAAACCTCATGGAAGCGTTAGAGGTGATTAATACTTTACGAGTTCAATCACAGTTACAACAGTGGCGACGAGAAGAGAAGATAGATAACTATATCTCTCTGCACAACCTTGCCAACTTGGAGAAAGACCTACTTAAAGAGGCAGTAAAAACGGTCAATAAGTTTAAAAAACTGCTCTCTTATCATTTTCATCTCAACATGGTGAGTTAGATGTTTGAGAAGATAAAACAGCATTTTAATCGTAAAAATCTTACAGATGAACGTTTTGCTTTTCTTTTTGATGAGGTGCATTCCGATGAGATAGTGGTTTATGATTGTGAGACAACAGGGCTTAACACCAAAACAGACAACATCATCTCTATCGGTGCTGTCAAAATTAAAGGAAACAAGATTTTAACCAATGAAGCGATTCATATTTTCATAGAACAAGAGGAGGAGATAAGTCATAAAAGTATTACTATTCATCAGATAAGAAACTGTGATTTAGAAGGTGCCATTCCTGCTAATGAAGCGATTGAGAGGTTTCTTTATTATATAGGCAACAGAAAGCTGGTTGGTTACTATTTGGAGTTTGATGTAGCCATGATAAACAAGTATACCAAGCCTATGTTTGGTATTACTCTACCGAATAAAAAAGAAGAGGTTTCAGCCATATATTTTGATAAAAAGATAGAGCTGATACCTCAAGGAAACATAGATTTGAGGTTCGATACGATTTTAGAAGATTTGGAATTGCCCAAACTTCAAGCTCATGACGCACTAAATGATGCTGTTATGACGGCAATGATGTATCTAAAGTTAAAAAATACAAAAACACTAAGGAGATAGAGAATGTCAGAACAAATTTTTAATCCAAACCCAGAGTTTGCTAAAGAAGCTAGAATTAATTCTATGGAAGCCTACTGGAAGCTTCAAAACAAAGCCATTTCAGACTACGAAGGTTTCTGGAAAGATTTTGCCGATGAAAAAATCGACTGGATAGAGCCATATGACACAGTATTAGATGAATCAAACGCTCCCTTCTACAAATGGTTTAGCAATGGGAAGCTAAATGTATCTAACCAATGTATTGACAGACACTTGTCAGAAAAGTCAGAACAAAATGCGATTATTTTCGAAGGTGACAAAGGCGATGTGCAACATATTACTTACGGTCAGCTCTCAGAACGTGTTAATAAAATGGCAAACTTACTAAAAAACAAGTTTGGTGTAAAAAAAGGCGACAGAGTAGTTCTCTATATGCCAATGATTCCAGAAGCTGCTTACGCTATGTTGGCTTGTACACGTTTGGGTGCGATTCATTCTATTGTATTTGGTGGATTCTCATCAGAAGCCCTAAAAGATAGAATTGAAGATGCAGAAGCAAAAATTGTTATTACAGCTGATGGGGCGTTCCGTAAAGGAAAGCCTTACATGCTTAAAAATGTGGTTGATGATGCTCTTTCTAATGGTGGTGGAAAATCTATAGAAGCAGTTTTAGTTGTTAAAAGAAACAATGAAGAGATTACTTGGGTAGAGGGTCGTGACCACTCTTACAATGAACTCATAGAAGCAGAGTCAACCGAATGCCCATTTGAACCAATGGATTCAGAAGACCCTCTCTTCTTACTCTATACATCAGGTTCTACAGGTAAACCAAAAGGTGTACAACACTCAACAGCAGGATATATCTTATGGGCTCAAATGACCATGGAATGGGTATTTGACCTAAGAAAAGATGATGTCTATTGGTGTACAGCAGATATTGGTTGGATTACAGGTCATACCTACATTGTCTATGGACCTCTTGCAGCTGGTGGAACAACCGTAATGTTTGAAGGTGTACCAACCTACCCAGATGCAGGAAGAGCATGGAAAATGGTACAAGACCATAATATTACTCAGTTCTACACAGCACCAACAGCGATTAGACTGCTTCATAAAACAGGTGAAGATGAACCAAAAAAATATGACCTATCTAAACTAAGAGTTCTTGGAACCGTTGGAGAGCCTATTGACCCACCAGCATGGAAATGGTACTATGAAGTGGTAGGAAATAGCAAATGTGCGATTGTCGATACTTATTGGCAAACTGAAACAGGTGGACATATGATTAGCCCACTTCCAGGAGCAACACCTATTAAACCTGCATGTGCAACATTTGCATTACCAGGAATTATCGCAGAAATCATCGAAGAAGATGGAACACCAACACCAGTAGGAGAAAAAGGTTTCATGTGTATCACAAGACCTTGGCCTTCAATGATTAGAAATATATGGAATGACCCTGAAAGATTCAAAAAAGCTTATTTTGGTGATTGTAAAAAAGATGGAAAACCAGTTTACTTCACAGGCGACGGTGCGATGATAGATGAAGATGGTTATATAACCATTACTGGTAGAACCGATGATGTTATTAACGTCTCAGGTCACAGAATGGGAACAGCAGAAGTAGAAGCTGCTATTAAAAAGCATGACTCTGTTGCAGCTGTTGCAGTTGTTGGTAAACCTCATGAGATAAAAGGTGAGGGTATCTTTGCGTACATCGTACTCAAAGACCCAGCTGAAGCTTCAGAAGATTTAAAAATTGCTATTAATAAGGTGATTAAAAAAGAGATTGGGGCGATTGCACTTTGTGATGCCATTGCATTTGTGCCTGATGTTCCAAAAACTCGTTCAGGTAAGATTATGAGACGTATTCTTCGTTCTATTGTTAAGGGCGAGGAGATTACTCAAGATACTTCTACGCTTGAAGACCCTAGTATTGTTGGTACAATAGAAAAAATTGTAAATTCCTAGATTCTTTCTAAATGCTATATCAATGCTACTTTGATATGGCATAATAGTTCTATAAAAATATAGGATGGAAGATGAAAGTAACGATTATAGAAAATGAGATTTACTTTGCTCAAAGTATCTCATTAAAACTTAATCGGCAAGGCTTTGAGACAGAGGTTTTTCGTTCAGTGAATGATGCATTAAGAGAAAGTAGTGGAGAAATTTATCTTCTCTCCACTGCTATAGCAAGAGAAAACATAAATATATTAATTAAAAAATTTAAATCTAAAATAATTATATTGATGGTTAATATTTTTAATCATACTAAAACTTTTAAGTCTCTCTCCTATGGGGCAGATGATTATATTATGAAGCCTTTTCATTTTGATGAACTTATAAGAAAGATTAAACATCATGAAGAATTTTATAATTTAAAAGTATCTACTGAATCATATAAATTTTATTTAAGGCACTCATTTAGAGATTTAACTATCCCTAAAGAGGTAAGTAATTTAACATTTCCTTTAATTATTTATAGTGATTTAAGTAGTTATGTGGATAAATTAATTTTAGAGTTTAGTCAAAAAAAGAATGAAATATTTTCATTTATTTCTGTAGGAAAATTGAATTGGAGAGAGAAAGTTCAAAAGTCTGCTTCTGATGATTTAATATATATTAAAGATATACATCTTTTAACTAATAAGGATAGAAATGAGCTTTTAATGTTAATAACTGATAAAAAATTTCTTTTATCTACAAATATTTATTTTGAATCTCACTATAAGACTATTTCAATAATTCCTGAACGTATTCATTACAATGGTTATGAAATAATGAAAATTGAAACTTATATTCAATTTATTATTTTGAAATATCAATATCAATTTCCAGATACTGTTATTTCTAAAAAATTAGGGTTTTCAAGAAAAAGTTTATATGAACGTAGACTTAAATATAACATTCATAAAGTTAAATAGAGTCCATAAAATAGAAAATCTAATACCAATATAAAGGAAATATTATGTTATTGATAGAGTTATTTAGCGACTATGTTAGAAATAAAAAAAGTCTTAAAGTGTATGTGGAGAAGAGAAAGAGCATTAATGAACGAGGAGAATTTAATGATAAAACATTGTTTGATGCTCAAGAGTGTTTAGAAAAACTTCAGAAAGAAGAGCCTGATATTTATATATTGATGTATGAAACACTTAGTGAATACTATAAACAAGGGGAAGGACATACTATTGAGTATCCTATTAATTTCATACGACAAATTTTACAGATATGTAGAAATAATATTTCAGCACAAAAAGTTTATGAATCTTATAAAAAAGGGTTAAATCATTATTATTGTGATGCATAAAATATTATAAAGCTTGAAGAGTCCCGTAGAGAGTGTAAAAACACTACTCTTCTGAATCGTCCTCTTCTTTAAGAGGTTTATCTACAGCTTTAGCAACAACCTCTATGTAGCACTCAGACCAACCAGCGTTTACTACGCCTGATAGTTCTGTGAAAATATAGTCAAAGTCACAAACTTTTGCAAACTCTTCGCTTTTTCCAAACTTACAGTCAAAATCCCAATACATGGTTTTTTTATTTGGTAAATCTTTCTTTTTTTCTCGTTTTACATATTTTCTAAGTTCATTCTTAATGGCATCTACAGCTCTGTCTGGCTTGAGTTTATCTTGTTCTATTTTAAATGTTTTTTTCATTGTATACACCTCAATATGTTAAATTTTGGGTATTATATCTAAAAACATAAAAAAACTATAAGGTCATAGGGAAATGAAAATCACATTAAGTTTAAGTGGTGGGGGTTTACGTGGTGCAGCACATGTAGGTGCCATAAAGTTTTTAGAAGAGCAGGGTGTTGAAGTTACGGCTGTTTCTGGTTCTAGTGCAGGTGCCATAGTAGGGCTTTTTTTAGCAGCAGGGCTAAAGAGTGATGACATGTTAGTTTTTTTAAAAAGCTTAGAAAAAAAAGAGCTTTTTGCTTGGGCATCGGGGGCTATTGGTATTTTTAAAATGGAACGTTTAGAAAATAAGCTTCGTGAAACACTTAAAATTAGTAACTATAATGAGTTAAATATTCCCTTGCATACTTGTGTGACGGACATAGATACAGGAGAATCTTCTTATATAGACTCTGGTGATGTTATAGCCTATACGGTTGCTTCTTCTACCATAACACCTCTTTTTCAAGCCAAAGAGATAGGAGGAAAATCCTATATAGATGGTGGTTTTTCAGACAACTTACCCATGAAGCCTCTTATAGACTATTATGAAAAATCTTTAGCCATTAATATTAACCCTTTAGTGGGAGAAGAGTTGTCTACCTTTAAATCTTTAGCCATTCGTTCTATTTTGATTATGATACGTTCTAACTCTATGTCGGCAAAAAAGTTGGCTGATGCTTATTTTGAAGTTAAAGGGGTTGCAAAGATGCACCTCTTTAATTTTGATGAGATAGATATGGCATATGAAGCAGGGTACAATGAGTTAAAAGAGAGTTGGGAAGAATTGTCTAAAAAATTGGTATAATTCGCAAAGATATATACATAGGAAAAAAATGGAAAATAGAGCAAGAGTATTAATTGACTGTATCGATGAAAAAGGTTTGGTCTATAAGATATCAAAAGTTTTTTATGAGAGAGAGTTAAACATAGACTCTAACCGTGAATTTGTAGACAAAGAGAAACATAAATTTTTTATGCGTACCGTAGTCACGGGTGATTTTGATATAAATGAGTTAGAAAATGCATTAAAGATTATAGTCCCTAAAAATGCAAATTTGAGGGTAATCGCACCCAGACGAAAGAAAATCGTTATTTTAGCAACCAAAGAGTCTCATGCTTTAGGTGACATACTTATACGCCATGAAGCAGGTGAACTAGATGCTGATATAGAAGCTGTTATAGCCAATCATGACGTGTTAGAGCAGTTGGTACGTCGTTTTGACATACCATTTTTTCATGTTCCTACAGAGGGTATGAGCAGGGAAGAGCATGAAGATAAGGTCTCTGAGCTGATAGATGAACATGAGTTTGACTATATTGTTTTAGCAAAGTATATGCGTATATTAACCTCTTCCTTTGTCTCTCGTTATCCACAACAGATAGTCAACATACACCACTCGTTCTTACCAGCATTTATAGGAGCTAATCCTTATAAACAAGCATTTGAACGGGGAGTAAAGATTATAGGTGCTACAGCACACTTTGTAACGGATGACTTAGATGAAGGTCCAATTATTGCTCAAGATGTTATACCGGTGAATCATCGTTTCGAATGGCGTGACATGCAAAAAGCAGGACGAGATGTAGAAAAGATAGTACTTTCACGTGCTTTAAACTTTGTACTTAATGATAGAGTTTTTGTTCATGGCAATAAAACAATTGTTTTTTAAGTTTTTTATTTTTATAAAATAAAGATTAAAGATTTTTTGATATAATATATTAAATTATGTTATAAATTATTTATTTGAAGGAGATATAAATTATGCAGAAAAAAGAGATTCAAACTTCTAAAGGGGTTTTTACATATGAACCAGTTGAGTTGTATGTAGGTAGAAAGTTTTTAGATCCAGTTATTAGTAAGGAAAATTTATTAGATTTTAAATCTGTAATGGATAAACATAATATTCATTATGGTTTGTGGTTTGGTACACTTTTAGGAGCTATTAGAGAAAAAGATTTTATTAAGCATGATGAGGATACAGATATATTTGTATTAGATGAAGATAGAGAAAAGGTTTTTTCTGCACTGTTTGATTTTGAAGAAGTGGGTTTAAAAGTAATTAGATATCAAGATAAAGGTGAAATTATATCCTTTATGCGTGGTGATGACTACATAGATATCTATTTTTATAAAAAATCATTAAATCAAAGAGTTACTGTTGATAATGGTATAGATGGTAAATATTTGGAGTCTGTAGAGATGATAGACTTTTTAGGCACACAGTTTCCTGTACCAAATCATCCAAAAGAAGTGGTGGAAATACTTTATGGTGAAAATTGGCATATACCATTAAAGGGTATAAAACCACAAAATACTTCTACTATACATACAATAAAAAGTGCACTATTAAAAATACCAGTTTTATCTACTTTGTATAAAAAAATGAGAGCTTAATAAAGAAGAGAAATTCTATTTTTATATTATTTATAAAAGAAATAAAATATTTATTTCTTTTAATATTTAATGATGAATCCTTCCTGTGTATCTGAGAGTTGATTTTCATAATGTGCATCAATTAGTGCTTTAAAAATAAAATAGTCTGTTGGTGTAGTAATTTTTATATTTGAACTTGATCCTTCAACCAGCCGTATAATTACTCCATATTTTAACATTAGGGATGAGGAATCAATTGACTCATGGTATTGGTCTTCTATTGCCTGTCGATGGATAGATAATATATCTACTAATTTAAAACTTTGAGGTGCTTTTGCAACTCTAAAAGTATCTCGTTTATATACTATATTAATATTATGATTTTCATCTATTGAAAGGGGAGTTTCAGTTGGAAGTGCAGATGTTATTGCATTTCCAAACTCTTTTACTGATGTGATATTATGAGAGATAAGTTGTTCTGTAAGAATTGGTCTAACTGCATCATGTATAAGAACAATACTCTCTTTTGGAAAATGTTTTTCAATAGTAGTTAATCCATTAAAAATTGATTCTTGTCCTGTATTTCCACCCGGAACAATTTTTTTAACTTTTTTTATATTAAATTGTTTTATAAGAGCTTTTAAATGAGGAATCCAACTTTTAATACAAGATATAACAATCCCATCAATATCTGGATGTTCTTCAAAATGTTCTATAGTATAGATAATAATAGGTTTATCATAGAGTGGAAGAAATTGTTTCGGACATACAGATGAGTTCATTCTTGAACCTGTTCCTCCTGCAAATATTAGTGCTATGTTCATAAAAATCCTTAATATATTTTTGAATGATTGCTTTATTCTGATGTTTTTTGTTTAAAAATATTTATTTATATTCTATCTGCTTTATATAAATTACAGATTAAACAATAAATTTAAAAGCTGAACAAACAATAAAACTGCTATTATATTATTTATATAAAGTTTATAATTAATATTTCTACTTATGGCAAGATAATATTAAAAAATAAGTTATCAAATATTTTAAAGGAAAATACTTATGCTCGAAGAGATTAAAACAGAAAGAGGAATCTTTACTTATAAACCAGTGAAGCTATTTTTAGGTAGAAAATTGTTAGACCCTATAGTCAGTAAAAATAATTTACTTGATTTCAAAGCTATTATGGATAAACATAGTATTCATTATGGATTGTGGTTTGGTACATTATTAGGGGCAATTAGAGAGAATGATTTTATAAAACATGATGAAGATACAGATGTTTTTATGCTTGAAGAAGATAGAGAGAAAGTAGTAAATGCACTTTTTGATTTTGAAGATTTAGGATTAAAAGTTATACGATATGAAGAGAATGTACTTTCATTTATGAGAGATAATGACTATATTGATATATATTTTTATAAAAAATCTTTTAATCAAAGAGTTATGTTGGACAATGGTATAGATGAAAAATATTTAGAAAAAACTAAAGATATTAATTTTTTAGGTGTAAATTTTCCTGTATCTGAGAATCCAGAAGAGGCTTTAAAAATACTTTATGGAGAAAATTGGCGTATTCCCATTGAAGGGGGTAAGGCTGTTAATATTTCAACCATTCACACAATAAAAGGTTTACTCCTAAAAATACCAGTTTTATCTACTATTTATAAAAAAATGAGAGCTTAAGAATAGAATAGTTTTTTATCTGCTATATTTTGGTATAATAATTTAAAAAATATAAAGCTAAATATACAGATGAAAAACAGTAAAATTTCTATTAAATCCTATCTTAACTTCGCTGAACTTCTAAAAGAGTATAGAGGCACACATGAAGAGAACAGACTTTTTGCACTTAAGCATGAAGCGTTACTCAAAAACCCTAAAGAGATACTCCTTGCATGGATGGAGAAAAATGAGTTTAGAAAAAGTAAAAACTCTGAAACACAAACGCTTTTACAAAAGTTTTCTACTTTAAGTAATTTTCTAGGACTTTTTTCACTTATCTTTGGTTTTATTGCTGGGCTGGGTCTTTTAAGTTACAGTGGTCATGCTCCTGTTAATATTATCTATTATCTTCTCTTTTCTATGCTTATACCTGTACTCTCTATGCTTATTTCTATGGTTTCATTACTGAGTTCTGGGACAGTTTTTAATGCACTTTCGCTATTTTTTCCTTTACATTGGATAGAAGCTATTTTTAACTTTTTTTCATTTAGAGATAAAGTAGATGTTGTTAACAACCTTTTTTCTTCTGAACTAAAAAAATGGATGTTTATGAGTAGGTTACAGTTTTTCTCTTTACTCTTTTCTGTGGGACTTCTTGCTGCTTTATTGGTGATGGTGGTCTCAAAAGATATTGCTTTTTCATGGAGTACTACGCTTAATGTCTCTGATATTGACTTTTTTAAACTCCTTGCCTGTATAGGCTTTCCATGGGGGCATTTTTTACCTTCGGCTATACCTTCTGTTGAACTGATTGAGATGAGTCATTATTATCGACTAGGAGGCAACCTCAACATGCAAATGATACAAAATGCAGACAAGCTTGGTGCATGGTGGAAGTATTTAGCAATGGTAACACTGTTTTATGCCATCTTCTTACGCTTTTTACTTTGGTTGGCTACGCGTTATGGGTACCAAGAGCAACTGGCGAAAGACTTTTTAGCACTTGATGGGGTAGAGAAACTACTTAGAGAGTTTAACACACCTTTTGTCTCGACAGAGTCACCTAAAGAGGAGAAACATTTAGAGATTGTAAACGCAAGTGATGAACAAGTTGCTCATGATATAGCAAAAGTTTATAACTCAATCATCGGCTGGAACTTCTCAAAAGATGAGATTTTATTGGTGAACGATGCTAAAGGTATCTCCTCTTCAAATATCAGTATTGTAGGTGGTAATAACTCTTTTTCAGAAGATCAAAAAGTAGCCAAAGAGGCAAGTGGAGAGGTGATTTTATATGTTAAGTCTTGGGAGCCTCCTACCATGGACTTTATAGATTTTGTAGAAGATCTTTTAGATAATGAGAATGTTGAGGAGATTCAAGTTTATCCTCTAGGAATAGCAGCCAAAAACTATGAGAGTGATGAACGAGAAATATCCATTTGGAAACGAAAAATACAAGGATTAAAATCTAAAAAGGTATGGGTTATAGATGTATAAAAGTGAAGAGTCTGTAGACAATGACTATCCAAAATTTGCTGTAGTAGGTCACCCAAATAAAGGAAAGAGTTCCATTGTCTCTGCTTTGGCACTGGATGATTCTGTGCAAATAGGGGACACACCAGGAACCACGCAAGTTAAAAGAGGCTTTCCTTTAAAAGTAGATGGTAAGATTATCTATGAACTCTTTGATACCCCAGGGTTTCAACGGGCTAGAAGAGTCCTTTCATGGTTAAATGAACAAGAACCTGTTTCTGCTGATAAAAAAAGTGATGTGGTTCGAGCATTTATCTCAGAACATCGAGATGATGAACGTTTTATAGATGAGATAGAACTGCTAGAACCCATTATAAATGGTGCAGGTATCATCTACGTGGTTGATGCCTCTAAACCTTATGGTTCCGAGTATGAGGTAGAAATGGAGATTTTACGTTGGTGTGGACAACCCTCTATGGCTATTTTAAACCTTATAGGAGAAGAGGATTATCGAAAGCAGTGGAAAAGTGCTTTGGGTCACTACTTTAGAATGGTAAGAACTTTTAATCCTATAAAAGCAACCTTTAGAGACCATATAGAACTTTTAGACAGCATGTCACAACTTAAAGAGGAGTGGACGAAACCCATTAAAGTAGCTATAAAAGTTTTAGAAGATTTGCAAGAACAAAAAATAGACCAAACTATTGATTCTATTATTTCAAATATGATTAAAACACTCTCTTATGTGCATAGAGAAAAGATAGCAGATGAGAAAGCAACAAAGAAAGAGGAAGAGAAAATAAAACTTGCTTACAGACAACAGATAATAAAGTTTGAGAAAGAGCAAGAGAAAAATATAGAGAGTATTTGGAACCATAGAAGTATAGAAAAAGTTGAAAACATGTTGGTTTTAGATAATGTGGGACTCTTTTCAAAAGAGAGTGCTTCGATTTTTGGACTGAGTCAACAACAGCTTATTATTACAGGTGCTTCTGCTGGTGCGATGGGTGGTTTGGGTATCGACTTGCTCATGGGTGGAGGTACGTTATTTTTAGGTTCACTCATCGGTGGAGCAGTTGGTGGAGTAGGGGCTATGATGGGCTTTGATAACCTTTATGATGTCAAAGTTCTAGGACAAAGCATAGGAAAAAGAGAACTCTCAGTAGGCCCTATGCAGAACTTGAATTTTCCTTATATTTTACTTGGACGAGCACTCTACTATGCATCGGTGATAGCCAAACGTTCACATGCCATGAGAGGTAATGTTAACTTAGAAGATGAAGAGTTTTTAACTGAGCAGATTATTGACAGTGATAAACGTAAAGTTTTAGAGAAAGTACATGTTGCTCTACGAAAAGGTGAAGCGCCTAAAGAGGAAGATTTAAAAGAGTATAAAAGAGTTTTAAAAGAGAGCTTTGAGGAGCTTATGTAGGGTGTTTTCCCATGAAAACACCGTCAAAAAGAGATTTGTTATTATATAACCTTACCAATCCCAATCAAAACAAGAACCGTAAGCATTCCCCCAGCGATTCCAGCAACAACATCATCACCCATTACGCCAAGACCACCTTTTACCTTTTGGTCAATGGTACCTATAAACGAAGGTTTCCAAATATCAAAAAGTCTGAAAGCAGCAAATGAACCAACAATCGCCAGTTCTGTAGCATAGGTATAATCTAATGAATTAGCCGTGCTTAGAGCCATCATAAGGGCTATCCACATACCAGATACTTCATCTATGACAATACTTTTGTCATCATGGGTACCTGTAGCTTTTTCATACTTATTTATCTCAAATATACCAATAATAGTTATAGCAAGAGTTATCATAAAAAGCGTAGGAATAGGAACCACTTGAAGTATAAGTAGCCCAACTATAAGTGCAGCAAAAGAGCCAACTGTTCCGGGAGCCTTAGGTGCTAAACCTGAGCCTCCAAATGTTATAAAAAGTCTATTTAGTGTCATTATCTATCCTATTGTTACGTCAAAGAAGTTGTTTGATAGAGGTTCATAAGGTTAATATAGAAATCCTCTTCATTATGCTCTTCCATGAGACCATCATTTGGCATGAGTGCATCGTAAAGCTCTTGAAGCTGTTCAAATCTATCAGGGAACAGTGTACTTAAAACACTGGCCGATACTTCTCTTCTTACCAGTACTGATGGTGGCATCATTCCAGCTTTGATGAGCTGTAAAATAGATGGTGTATGGTAGTGAATATGGTGGTGCTGTCCATGAGGACAAGTACTGGTACTCACTAAGGTTCTACACTTGTTACAGTAAACATACTGTTCTACGGTGGTAATCTCTATTTTAATATCTTTCGAGGTATCAAAAATAGAGTTTAGCTTATCATGGTCATAGTGCAGTCCTAAACCAGAGTGATGGTTACCAATAATCAGACGGGTACAACCATAGTTTTTTGCAACCAAGGCATCGAGTATGAGTTCATTGTACCCAGCAAAGATGTAGGAGTTCTCTAGAGGAACAACTATCACTCTGTTTTGAGGTAAAAAGTTTTCTATAAATGTAAAAAGTGCTTCATGCCGTATGTCATAACGAAGACCTTCACCATGAAATGGTTTAAGTAAAAAGAGTACCACAAGGTCTGATGTATCAAGTGCTTGACGAATCATTCTTTCATGGGCTCTGTTTAAAGGGTTTGCAGCCAACATTAGAGCAGAAATGGTTCTGGCACCTTTCTCTTTTATTTTCTCTTGAACCTGTTTTTTAGAACCAGATATGAGTGGATATGTTACTGTGTATTCACCACAAACAGCTATTTCTCCTAGTCTACCTATGGTGTTTCTTACACCGGGATGAGAGGTGTCGGATGTTCCATATATACAGTTAAGTCTTTGATTTATATCTATCTCAAATGTTTCATCAACGACCAACGTTCCTACAACTTTATCTTGATGAACTAACTCTAAAATATCACCTTTAGATACTGATTTTAAACAGGCTTCATTTCTTTTACCACCTGGTGCCAAAACAAAAGAGAAAGGATAAGGAACACCTTTATACATTTTGGTTTTAGCAACTTCCAAAGCTTCTACTTTGTTCATTAGTTTTGTAACTGGAGAGATAAGTCCTTCTTGTACCAATGCTAAAGTAGAAAGAGCCTCTGCATCGAGATATAGTTGCCTATTTTTTCTTGAAGATGCCATACTTTTTCCTTTTTTCCCATAAACTTTTTCTTGAGATACCTAACTTTTTAGAAAGCTCTGTATCGGGGTATTGGTATTGAAAGTTGTTAACAATAAATTTAACATAATCATCAATAGTCAAAATCTCATTTTGGTCATAGAGCTTGTTGTCCGTATTAATCTCTATACATGGATACGGAGTCTCTATCTCTGATGTGGTCGAGATAACAAACTGACGGTTTTCAAGTAGATTAAAGAGATGTTCTCTTTCAGCTTTTTTAAGTGTTTGCAGGTCAGAGATATAGAGAATATATTTAGGATTAGCATTTTCAATTTTACTTTTCCACTCTTTAGCATTTAAAGGGACAAAAACAAGTACTCTGTTTTGCTCTTTTGCGTACTCAAATGCAAGTTTATCGATAAGTTTAACATAGTTGGTTTGAACCACAAGTGGTGTTGTCATCTTATGTATATCATCTTTTATAACAATGTCTTGAAGCAGATATTCATTGTACTCTTTATAAAGGTTTTTATACTTTTTAAGTGTTTGATACTCTTTATAATGCTCAATCTTTCTTTGTAACTCTTCTATCATAAAAGGTTTAACAATGTAATCATTTGCACCCAGTTTAAGTGGGGCAGCAACGGTGTCATTGTTAATGTAAGAGACCATTAAAATAATGATTTTCTCTTTGTATTTTGTGATGAGAGAGTTAAAGTTTTGACCGGGTAGGTTGGTTGAGAGTAGATAGGCATCTCCGGTACTTGTTGCAATAGCTTCTTTAATGGAAGAGTAGACCTCTGTTTCATAGCCACTTTGGTTAAGCTTTGTCGATATGCTTTGAGCTAGGTATAACTCATTTTCAATTATGGTAATTTTCATTATTGTGTCCAATCATAATAGTATAGGGTTGCAACAGCTTCAACAGCTACACCTTCTTTTCGCCCAATCCAACCAAGCTTTTCTGCTGTGGTTGCCTTAATGTTAACAAGGTTTGGAGTTAAGTTGAGTAGTGTTGCGAGTCTAAATCGCATTGTTTTTTTGTAGTTTAACAGTCTTGGAGTCTGTGCGATGATGGCTAAATCAACATTTCCTATCACATAACCAAGGTCTGATAACCTCTTTACAGTATCTTTTAAAAGTTCTTTTGAGTCAGCACCTTTGTACTCATCTGAGGTATCGGGGTAAAACTCACCGATATCGCCTAGACCAGCAGCTCCGAGTAGTGCGTCAATAAGAGCATGAATAGCAACATCCCCATCGCTATGAGCCTTAAATCCAAAGCTCGACTCTATCTCCACACCACACAGTACCATCTGTTTTCCCTCTTCAAAAGGGTGAATGTCTATACCAAAACCTGTTAAGGCTCTGCTAGATGGTTTCTTTATACATGGAAGCTTTTTCAAATCTTCAACGGTAGTTAACTTATGTGCTTTGCTTGAACCTTCCACAAAAATAACCTCTCCCCCTTGAGAAGCTATGGCTGAACTGTCATCGGTAAACTCTTTATTACTCTCTAATGCTTGTTTCAATGTAGTCGTACAAGAGAGTTGAGGGGTTTGGATGATTTTTGCTTTTTCTCTATCTATTGGTTTCCCTTCCAAATAGAGTGTGTCAACCATCTTAAGTGTAGGAACAACACAGGCTTTGTACTTTTTAGCTGAAATTACACGTTTTATCATCTCAACATCGAGACAACAACGAGCAATATCAGAGACAAGAACAAACGGTGTAGAGACTTTTTCAAGTGCATTCTTTAATGACTCTTGACGGCTTGAACCTCCAAGAACAAAGTTATGCTCAGAAAAATTTGACATAGAGTGAATATCATTTTTAGACGATACTATAATGGTTTCTTTAAAGTTATAAACTTCCTGAAAGTTGTTAGTAACCTGTAGCCAAAGTGGTGTAGAGCCACTCCATAACCACTGTTTTTTCGGGGGTAAAGCAAATCGTGAGGCTGAACCTGCACCCAAAAGTATCAGTGTGATTTCTGACAAATAGAACTCCTTTATAAGATAAAATGTAACTATATTATACAAGGGTTCCCTTTTGTAACACTTTAATTATGTTACTTTTTTACACCTATTGGTGAAATTTAATGGGGAACTGTTGTTCTATATTTTTCCTTGTTTTAAAAGTGATTTCTTATAACATTTTTACGAAAACTGATGCCAAAAAGGTGTCCCTACTGTAGGGGTTGATGGACTGGCAAACTCTCTCTCTTGCATGGTTCCTGACTCGTAGGCAAAGCGTCCAGCTTCTATGGCATACTTGAATGCCTTTGCCATTTTTACGGGGTCTTGGGCTAGGGCGATGGCAGAGTTTAGTAGTACACCATCGTAACCAAGCTCCATCGCTTGGGTTGCATGGGAAGGTTTTCCTATACCGGCATCTACTATAAGTTTTAGCTCTGGAAATTGCTTTCTAATTGCTTTAAGGTTGTCTGGGTTCATAAGACCTTTTCCTGAACCTATCATCGAACCCCATGGCATGATAATTTTACACCCTACATCGGCTAAACGTTTAGCGACTACCAAGTCATCTGTAGTGTAAGGGAAAACTTCAAAACCATCTTTTATAAGTACTTCTGCTGCTTTTACTGTTTCAAATGGGTCTGGTTGTAGGTTGTATTGGTCACCTATGACTTCGAGTTTTATCCAGTTGGTGTCGAAAATTTCTCTAGCCATTTGTGCTGTAGTAATCGCCTCTTTAGCCGAGTGAGAACCTGCTGTATTTGGGAGTACATTGATATTTAACTCTTTTATAATCTTCCAAAAGTTGTTCTCTTCACCTTTGTCACCTGCTGCTTGACGACGCAGAGCAACGGTAACTATTTGTGAAGCTGACTCTTTAATGGCATCTTCCATGTTGGCAGGGCTAGGGTAGAGTGCAGAGCCTATCAGGAGCCTAGAGTTTAAAGTTTTTCCACCTATTTCCCATGTTTCGTTGTTGTTCATTTTATCCTCCTTGAACGGGTGCGAGTATATCTATGGTGTCACCCTCTTGTATAATGATTTTTCTATAGTTATTTATGGGGACAAAAGTAGTGTTTACTGCAACTGCAAAACCTTCTATTTTATAGTTTAAAGCTATAATTAGCTCAACCACATTTAATCCTTCTTTTATCTCTTTTATCTCACCATTTACGGAAACTTTTATCATTGTTTTTTTCCTTTGTTTTTGATGTTTT
>Ga0256828_1000448_pt1 | contig 27573 bp, 24 predicted proteins | sample CV88metaG_FD_185993 | JGI IMG/M metagenome (GOLD analysis project Ga0256828, IMG submission 185993) | Hydrothermal vent microbial communities from East Pacific Rise, Pacific Ocean - CV88 | ecosystem: Environmental > Aquatic > Marine > Hydrothermal vents | place: Pacific Ocean: East Pacific Rise...
GGCAGAGAGATTACTTCTTCTCTACCACTTTATATTTGACTTCATTGCCTTCGTAGACAGGCTCGAAGAGTGTGCCGTCGCACTCTACATACTTCTTACCGTCAATGTAGAGCTTTTCACACTCGTCTTCCGGCACCGATGCGATGATCGTACCGATTGCAAGACCGGTAAAGACACCCGGCCAGTACGGGCCGTACCATCCACCGTACCAGCCGCCTCCGTAATATGGCGGATAGGGATGCCCGTGGTGCGGGTGTCCATGGTGTGGAGGATGTCCTCCGTGCGGCGGCCTTCCGTGTGGTGGTTTCCCATGCGGAGGTTTCCCGTGTGGAGGTCTGGCGCCTGGAGGCCTGTTACCTGGACGATGTCCGTTACCCGGGCGGTTACCCGGAGGACGTACCCCCGGTTTGCCAGGTTTGCCCGGCCTGAGTCCGTTGCCCGGTCTCTGGTTTGGAGGGCGTACACCAGGCTTGTTCCCGTTACCCGGACGCTGTCCGTTTCCAGGCCTGTTGCCCTGACCAGGCTTCTGTACCGGCCTTGTACTCGGCCGGGTAGAAGGCTTTTTGACCGGCCTGGTCTGTCTGGGCGGCTGCTTGCCGCTTACAGGTCTGGTCTTTCGATTTGGACGGGTCCCGCTTACGGGACGTGTTTTCCTGTTGACAGGCCTTGTCGCTTTACGGTTTACAGGTCTGTTTCTCGTACCGGAAGCAGGACGTTTGAAATTCCCTCTATTACTGCGTTGGAAACTTCCACCATAATAACGGTTACTTCTTGGGCTGCTCATTCTGCTGCGTGAACCTCCAAAGCTGCTGCGCCCTCTGAAACTGCTTCTGCCACCGAAGCTGCTTCTTCCTCCGCGCATACCGCCTCTCATGCCTCCACCACGCATACCTCCACCTCTCATACCGCCGCCTCTCCGGGCTTCAACTTTCTGGATCAGATCCAGAGAGAGTGTTGCATGTTTACCATGATCTGATGTTTTGAGACTCAGGGAAGGAGAGAAAAACCCAACCAACAACGTTACCAGAAAAAACTTGGCTAAGAACTTCATTTTTTTCCTCCTTTCTTTCTATAGGGTGCCATCGATATCTGCGTTGCCCCTTCAGGTACTTTGAAGAGGAAATCCGATGCCTTCAGGTCTGGATGCAGATTCCACCGGATGGTTGTTGTACTTCTTGGCTCCCTCTTCTCACTTTTGTCGATAATAGTGAACTTTTTGATCAGTGGTCTGACACCCCGTTCTACCCATACCTGCAGCTCCCGCTTGTCGTTGCTGAAACCAAGATGGTGGCAGACTGTCCCGTCGATGACAGATGTTCCCAAATAGTATCCCTTCTCTTTAGGTGCAAGACGTTTCTCGACATCGCTGTAGAGAAGGTTTGCCAGAATCGTCTTGATATTAAAATGCTCGAACAGATAATCCAAAGTACCATCGATACTTTTGGGGGTTTTCAGCACACCGTAATAGTTCAGGTCATGGTCATACAATACATACGTCCCATCCGAAAGGTAGAGACTCCTGTTCTTGACATCGCCGATTATCCGGACATGAAGCCTGCCCGGCCTCTGAAGGTCGACATGGGTTCTATGCAGGTACGATATAATCATCTTGTTTTTGAAAACATCTTCATTTTCCGTCACGGCATCGAAGGAAAAACGCTTCAGGGAACCGGTATAACGGTAGGCATCTTTCAGTATGGATGAAGCCATCGGATACATCAGTTTTGTTTTATTCTCATTATTATTGAGTGTAAATGCGTGCAAAAGGATACTGCTGCCGAGTATTACCATGGCAGGAATATACAATATATGCTTGATCCATCTCATTTTATCTCCTTGGTTTTGATTATATGGATAAATTCTATCATAAAGTCAATTCAAAAACCGTATAAGTGGAGAAAAAACCCCGATCCGGCAAATCGTTTCCATCATCGTATAAGATATAAAAAGTATCGCATAAAATGCTCTTCTCTTTAGTTTTGCGCAATTTTTGCGTGATTTGAGCGAGGCATACATGCAGTATGTTGAGTGAAAACACGTGAAAAATGTGCCTATGCTTGAATAAAAAAACTCTTCTCTTTAGTTTTGTGCAATTTTTGCATGTTCTGAATGAGGCATATATGCAGTATGTCGAGTGAAAACACGTGAAAAGTGTGCCTATATTCAAATGAAAAACTCTTCTCTTTAGTTTTGTGCAATTTTTGCGTGATTTGAGTGAGGTATACATGCAGTATGTCGAGTGAAAACACGTGAAAAGTGTGCCTATATTCACATGAAAAACTCTTCTCTTTAGTTTTGTGCAATTTTTGCATGTTCTGAATGAGGCATACATGCAGTATGTCGAATGAAGACATGTGAAAAGTGTGCAAAAATAAAGAGAAGTGGTACACTCTACAGGATTCGAACCTGTGACCTTCGGTACCGCAAACCGATGCTCTATCCAGCTAAGCTAAGAGTGCACGTAAGAAGTTACTGCGATATTTGGTGCGAAATTGTAGCGAAATTTTCTTTACTTTTCAAGTAGATTCATGGGGCCGAAGAGATTTAGGGCATTTTTGTTGTGAATGAAGGTGTGATTGTAGGGGTGTTCAATCTCTATGGTTTCAAATTTTTCCAGGGGCAGACGCTTTTTCAGCTCTTTGGCGTGGGAACCGAACAGGATGAGTTTGGGATGCTCCTCCTCCAGAGCAGCGAGCAGTGTCCGGATGAAAGGACGCCACGCCTTGACATGTCTGGAGGAGCTCTTCTTGTCCGTAAAGATCAGCGCCGTGTTCAGCAGCAGCACGCCGTTCTTCTCGAAGTTGAGCCGCAATGCGTCGATGGAGTCGATGAGCCCTCTTTTGTCGATGCGGGCGATGGCCTCCTGCGAGAGATCCTCTTCATGCAGGTCTCCCCTTGCCAGCAGTGCCATTTTGACGAAATTCCTCAGGCTTGTGGCACGGTTGACCTCTTTGCTCAGGCCGTTCTCGGAAAAGATCTGCTTTACCTTTGCATCGATAAAGGCATACCCTTTGGCACTCTCCTCCCTCGGGTAGGGGTCCTGCCCGAAAAGGATGTACCTGACCTTATGCTGCGGCAGTGTCTTGAACGCATTGAGGTACTCTGCTTTTGCGGGGAAATAACCGCTGTCTGTTTCAAGAAAACTGCGGTAGGAGGTTTCCATCGCATCATAGGCTTCCTGCAGTATGCCCTGCCAGCTCCTGTCAGCTGCAAGCATCAGCGTGACTGCTCTTTTTTGATTTTGTCGAACTTGACGATTAGCTCCACCCTGCTCAGAGGGATCTCGAGTTTTTTGGAAACCGCTTCACGGCTCTCCCCCGCATCGATCAGCTGCATCACTTCATCATGCGCAGAAAGGTTCTCTATGACATCTTTGACCGCCACACGCGAGGCCTGAAGATTGGCAATAGTCGTATCTTTGACTTCAATGATCTCATGCAGCACCCTGTTCTCTTTGGCAAGTTTTCTGTTCGCCCTGTAAAAATAAAAAACTATTCCCGCCAAAAGAATGGTCAGGACTAAAAAGAGAGACTCCATTTATGATACCTCCAGTATGGTAAAAAGCAGAAAGACAAAACCCAGATAGCCGTTGACCGTAAAGAAGGCTCTGTCGATCTTTGTAAAATCCTTGTTGACAAGGTAGTGTTCGTAACTCAGCATCACTGCGGCAAAAAGGACGGCAAGATCCGCCCATATACCAAGCTGGGCCGAAAAGACGAAGACCCCCCACAGCAGCACCGCCAGCAGGTGAAAGACCCTGGCGATCCACATCGTCTTCTGCGCCCCGAAACGCGACGGGATAGAGTGCAGATTGTTGGCTCTGTCGAACTCCATATCCTGCAGGGAGTAGAGCAGGTCAAAGCCCGCTACCCAGAACATCACTCCAAGCGCCAGATAGACCGACCAGGCTGTGATCTCCCCACTGACCGCCACCACTCCGGCGATGGGCGCAAGTCCGAGGCTCACCCCAAGTATGAGGTGTGCCAGCGCGGAGAAACGCTTAAAGAGCGTATAGGCACCCAGTACCAGCAGGATTGGCAGGGAGAGCTTGAAGGCCAATGCATTGATAAAGTAGGCCACTGCGACAAACAGCAGTGCATTGAGCGCGATGAAAAGCAACATCTGTGTGTTCGAGACCCTTCCGTCCACCGAAGGCCGCCCTTTGGTTCGCGGATTGAGAATATCAATATCCCTGTCAAGGTAGCGGTTGACCCCCATAGCGAAATTTCTCGCCGTTACCGCTGCAAGCGTACCCAGAAAAAGCAGTTTCCATCCAAACCATCCCTCAGCCGCTACCAGCATGGCGATGAAGATGAACGGCAGGGAAAACACCGAGTGCTTGAACATCACCAGTTCGGAAAAATCATTCAATTTTTCCAGCCATCGACTTTTTTTCAGTTCCTCATTCCTCATTCATCCCTCTCCACTCTTCTCTCTTCACTCTTCATTCTTCACTCTTCTCTCTTCACTCTTCTCTCTTCATTCTTCACTTTTCACTATTACTACGGGTGCGGTATTTTCAACGTGGAGTTCAGCGACCATGCCACCGCCATCACCAGAAAGGCGGTCATATAGCCGCTTGTCAGGAGGCCGTAGGCGGTGAGGAGGTAAACCAGCCAGAGCAGAATGGCGCCGAGAGGTGTGGGAACCCCTTCAAAATACTTCGCCACCTCTCCCGCATCAACTTTAAGGTTGAATTCGACCAGACGTCTCAACCCTGAAATGATGTACCAGATAAATACGATACCCAGAACGAACTCTTCCATTCCCGATATCGCCGCATAATGGCGGGTAGCATAGAAAAGCAGAAATGCCGGCATGACCACAAAAGAGAGGAAATCCGCAAAACTGTCAAGCTGAATACCGAACTCTGTCGAGAGGCCGTACTTTCTTGCCACTTTCCCGTCCGCAATATCCAACGCACCTGCGATCCAGGCAAGGATGATCGCTGCAAAGAAACTGTTCTGCTGTATCAGATACATGGCTGCCACACCACAGGCGATGTTCCCAAAAGTAATCAAATTCGCCAGGTTAAACCGGTTATCTTTTTCAAAAAGACCCATAAGCACTCCAAAATAGATTTGCTTTTACCCTAAAAAGAGAAAAGCTTTCTGCAAGAAAGCATACCAAAATTATTCATTATCCATTATTAAATATTCATTGAAAAGTGTTATGATTACAACATGAATAGTATGCAGCAATTAGCCATTATCGGCCCTACAGCTTCCGGAAAGACCGCACTTTCAATAAAATTGGCACAAAAGATGAATGCCTATATTCTCTCCATCGATTCACTCTCCATCTATAAAGAGATCGATATTGTTTCGGCAAAACCTTCGCTGGAAGAGAGAGAGGGTATCGTACACTTTGGGATGGACCATCTCCTGCCAAACGAACACTTCGATGTCACAACCTTCATTTCGCTCTACCGTGAAGTCTCGAAAAAAGCATTGGAGGAAGGGAAAAAACTGGTCATCGTGGGCGGTACCAGTTTCTACCTTAAAATGCTTCTGGAGGGTATCAGCCCTTTCCCGAAAATTTCTGAAGAAACAAGACGCAAAGCCAAAACTTATCTGTTGGACCTGCCTGAGGCTCATCGTTGGCTCTATGGGCTTGACCCGGACTATATGGGTAAAATAGCTTCAAACGACCCCTACCGCATTGAAAAAGCGCTGCATATCTACCTTGAGACCACTATGTTGCCTACAGACTATTTCAAAGCTTTCCCTCCTGAACCTGTCATCGAAGGCAGGCTTCCCGTTTACCAGATAGAGACAGAAAGAGAGGCGCTCAGAAGGCGCATCACCCTGCGTACGGAGAAGATGGTGGAAGAAGGGCTTATCGATGAGATCTGTATGCTGGAAAAAAAATACGGCAGAGCACCCAACTGTATGAAAGCCATCGGGATCAAAGAGACCCTGGCGTACCTTGACGGCATCTATGACAAACAGGCCATGATGGAGAAGATCAGCACCAACACTGCACGGCTTGCAAAACGTCAGAGGACTTTTAACAACTCTCAGTTTGAAAATGTTGTCAAAGGGAGTGTGGAAGATCTGGAAAAGATCCTGCTGTAGAGGTTGTTTTTCTTTTTGAAATACTTATGCGGTGGGCTGAAGCCCACCCTACGCGATCTAACATTGAAACAAATAGTTTCCAGTATGCTATCTCTAGCAAATTAACGAAATGTAATTAACGGAAATATTTTATATTGTAGGGAGGGTGCAACTTTCCACATCCTCTCCCCCTTTTATGCAGGGGGAAAGCTTTGAGGTGGGCTGAAGCCCACCCTGCGTGATCCTCTTCCTCTCTAGTATCCGGAAGCGGATATCATGTAGTAGAGGTAGGAGATAAGTGGCTGTACATAGAAGATAGCGGTAACTGTTGCAAGCGTCGCCAATCCAATTACTGCCATAAGCGGCTTCGAGAGGTTGTAGTAAACTGTATCTACATCTTTTACCGGATCTTTCAGGAACATATAGACGATCAGTTTCAGATAGTAGTATGCTGCAACTGCCGAGTTAAGCCCCATTACCACTGCCAACCAGATATAACCGGAATTGACCGCAGCCTGCATGACATAGATCTTACCCCAGAAGATCGAGAAGGGAGGAACACCTGCAAGTGAAAGCATGAACAGTGCCATAATCACTGCGCCTGTAGGCATGATTTTGATAAAGCCTGCGAACTTCTCATACGGATGGTCATATCTTGCATTGAATCTTCTGTTTTTGTGGCGAGAGATCCAAAGCATTGCAAATGCACCCAGGTTTGTGAACATAAAGAGTCCGTAATAGAGGAAAATCGCTGTCGTACCTTCCGTAGTATCAAGCGCCAATGCCGCCATAATGAAACCGGCATGGGAGATGGAAGAGTATGCAAGCATACGTTTGACATCTTCCTGGACCAGTGCCATAATATTGGCAAGCGACATTGTCACGACTGAAAGTATAAGAATAATAATACGTACCCACTCGATACCAAGATCAATATACATACCGAAAATTCTGATAGAAACAACAAATGCCGCTACTTTGGGAATAACCGACATATACCCTGCCAGTGGTGCAGAAGCACCCTCATAGACATCCGGTGCCCATGTATGGAACGGGAAGAGAGAGAGTTTGAACGCAAAGGCTACAAGAAGCAGGACAGAAGAACCAAAGATCGCGATCATCAGTTCCGTTTCGTTAAGCCTGGTCGCAAGGACTTCCGCTACTTTATAGAGGTCGATAGAACCTGTCATTCCGTAAATGACTGCCGATCCCATCGCAAAGAAAGTAGCAGCAAGCGCACCCATTGTAAAGTATTTGACCGCCGCTTCATAAGAATTGCTTCTGTTATGCAGTGCGATCAGGGTATAGAGTGAAAGCGATGCAGTCTCAAGCCCTACGAAGATAAGGATAAGGTTATCGCTTGCCACCATAAACTGGAATCCGGCGATCATAAACAGGAAAAGTGCGAAGAACTCAGGATAAGAGTACTCGTGGAACCTTTTGGACGTTAGTGATAACGGGATAAAGATCATTGAACCTACAATGATCAAAAGTTGTGAAATGATGGAAATACCATCAATAAGCATTACATCGAAAAAACCTCGTTCATTGACATTCAAGCCCAATACTGCGCCAAAATCGATCACAAGCATCAGGATAGTCAGCATCACATACAAAGTTTTATCCAGTTTGTCATTAATCAGGTCAAGAACCAAAATAATCAAACCGCCCGCAATTGCAATCAGCATTGGTGCAAGCGTTACAAGGTTAAGACTCTCCAAACTTACATTTATAGGTTGTAACATTACTTAACCTCCCCTCTATTTGTACTTGATTTGGCTACTTTTATCATGTCTCTGGCTTCTTGTGTCACAGCCTTCTCATCCATAAAAGTCAGCATTGCTTTTACTGAATTGTCAATAGGCTCCAAGACAGGTTTAGGATAGACACCCAACCAGACAACGATAAGAACAAGCGGTATCAGTGACCACTTCTCTTTAGCATCCAAGTCTTTCAATGTTTTGTTTGCTTCATTTGTTACAGGCCCAAAGAAACTTCTCTTGTACACTGTAAGCATATAGATCGCACCGATAATGATAGATGTTCCGGCAAGGATCGTCATAATAGGAGATACCTGATAGAAACCTAGCAATACCAGGAATTCACCGACAAAACCGATAGTAAGCGGCAATCCAACCGCTGCCATAAGCATAATACCGAAGATAACGGCATATTTAGGCATCACGGATGCCAATCCGCCAAACTCACTCATCAGTTTTGTATGCCTTCTGTCGTAGATCACACCTACAAGCATGAACAGCGCACCTGAGACAATCCCGTGTGAGAGCATCTGGAAGACAGAACCACTAATCCCTTCCGCATTCATCGCGAAAATACCAAGCATAATGATACCCATGTGTGAAACGGAAGAGTATGCGATCACCTGCTTCATATCTTTCTGTGCATAGGCAACCATCGCAGTATAGATGATCATAATAATAGCAATGACAGCAATCGGTGTGATCATCAGTACGGATGCATCAGGAAACATAGGAAGGGAGAATCTCACAAACCCGTATGTACCCATTTTAAGCAGTACTGCCGCAAGAATAACCGAACCAATGGTCGGCGCCTGTCCGTGTGCATACGGCAACCAGGTATGGAACGGGAACATCGGTACCTTGATCGCAAAACCAAAGAAGAATGCCGCAAAGAGCCATAGCTGGTAATTGACAGGAAGCACAAGCGCATACCAGTCTGTAATAGCAAAACTCCATACACCTGTAAGGTTATGGTAGGTATATGCGATGAAAAGCATACCGATCAACATAATGAGCGATCCTGCGAATGTATACAGGAAGAACTTTATGGAAGCATAAATTCTCAACGGCCCACCCCAGGCACCGATGATATAGAGCATCGGTACAAGAGAGAGTTCCCAGAAGAGATAGAAGATGATCGCATCGAGCGCGACGAAAACACCCACCATTGTCATTTCAAGGAAAAGCAGCGTAATAATCATATTCTTCACATTTTCCGTAATACTCATACTGACCATACCGATCAATGTCATGAGTGTCGCCATAATAATAATGAAGAGTGAAATACCGTCTACTCCAAGATAGTAACTGACTCCGAAATCCGGGATCAGCGGTATCAATTCAACAAACTGCATACCTGCATTTGAGGAATCAAAACTGAACCACAACCATAAAGAGAGAAGGAATTCGATCGCCGCTACGGTAATCCCGTACGCTCTCGCACTCTCTTTATTGACAACAACTCCCAACAATCCTGCGATTGCCGGGAAAAATACCAATACACTTAAAATATTATCCATCTACTACTCCTTAACCTAGCATCGCTGACAGTGCTGCTACTACAAGAAGCAAAACTGCACCTACGGCCATCCAATTTAGATAGTTCGAAAGGTTACCTGTCTGCATTCTTCTCGAGCCGTCACCACTTTTATAAAGAAGTTTGGCAATGCCGTCTACCGTTGCATCGACTATCTTCATATCTATCTTAGTCCACATCATCTCTGAAAGCATTGCATACGGTTTGCTAATAAAACCCTCATAGAACAGAGGAATATAATACTGATTTGCAAGAAGCCTGTAGATAAAGCTGTTTTCAAGTTTCTGGTCTCGTTTAAGTCCTTTGTCATACTTTTTGTACGCCAGTAAAATACCGCCGACCGCAAAAGCAAGAACAACCAGGCCCAGAATCCATGCAACATGGTGTGTATGCTCACCCATATGGTATTCAGGCAGCAGTTTCGTGACAAAATGTTCAAAACTGTCCATCCCGAAACCTGCCACAACCGCAAGAATTGCAAGAGGAGACATAGCGATCAGGACAAACTTGTACATTTCATGCGGATGGATACCGAACGCTTTGTATCTGTCATCACCATGGAATGTCAGGAAGACCTGCCTGAAGCTGTAGAACGCCGTCATACCGGCAGTAACTACAAGGATCAGCCATAATATCAGTGTTCCTTCGTTCCAGGCAGTCTCAATAATGGCATCTTTGGAGAAGTACCCTGCGAAGAACGGAATCCCTGAAAGTGCAAGGGATGCCAGCCCCATATAGATATAGGTCCACTTCATCACTTTTTTCAATCCACCCATTTTAAAGATATCAAGTTCATCATGCATTGCGTGCATCACGTTACCTGCACCAAGGAAGAGCAGTGCTTTGAAGAATGCGTGGGCCGCAAGGTGGAAGAGTGCAATCCAGTAGGCACCCAGTCCGGCTGCTGCAAACATGTAACCCAGCTGTGAAAGTGTAGAGAAAGCGATAATACGTTTCAAATCCCTGTTCACAAGCGCCATAGACGCAGCGAAGAATGCTACGAACGTACCAAGCGAAGCGATAAAGTAACTCACTTCCGGTGTCATGGAGAAGAGAGGGTTCGCTCTGATCACAAGGAAAACACCGGCAGTTACCATGGTCGCTGCGTGGATCAGTGCCGATACCGGCGTAGGGCCTTCCATCGCATCTGTCAACCATGTATGAAGCGGGAACTGCGCAGATTTACCCATCGCTCCGATAAAGAGGAAGATGGCAGCTGCATTCAATACTGAACCGCTCAAATCAGGAAGTGAAGAGAAGACCACATCGTACTGAAGGCTTCCGACATTCCAGTAAACGATGAAAAGGCCTACCAGCATACCCAGGTCGGCGATACGGTTCATAATAAACGCTTCGTTCGCTGCCCATGATGGGGAGATGGAAGGATTTTCCTCTCTGCTGACATCTTTTTTATGATACCAGAAACCGATCAGGAGCCAGGAACAGACACCCACGCCTTCCCAACCGATAAAGAGTCCGGCAAAATTGTCCGACATGACAAGGATCATCATGGAGAATACGAATGCGGAAAGGTATGAGAAGAACCGGTTAAAACTCTTGTCATGGTCCATATATCCGATGGAGTAGATATGTACCACTGTAGAAACCAGCGTAACAACCGTCATCATCGTTACCGAAACCTGGTCTACAAGAAAGCCGAACGGAATATGGAGGTCACCTGCCGAGATCCAATCCATCATTGTAACATGGATACCTTCTCCCGTAGAAGCGACATGCATCGCCAGTGTCGCAGAAGCGGCAAAAGAGATGAAAAGCAGTGTCGATGCGACAATTCCAACAAATGTCTGTCTCGGGCTCATACCAAAGAGCGCGGAGAACATTGAACTTACAAATGGAGCAAAAAGTGCTATATATACTAAATTTTCCATCATTACCCCTTCATACTTGCAAGATCATCAAGATCAAGACTGCCGTGTTTTTTATAGAGCACGATCAAAATACCCAGACCAACCGCCACTTCACTCGCTGCAATCGCAATAATAAAGAATGCAAACATTTGGCCTGTCAGATCGTTATAGTAGTGGGAGATCGCTGCAAATGCAATATTTACCGCATTGAGCATCACCTCTGTTGCGAAGAAAAGCATTAAAAGATTTCTTCTTCTAAGTACGCCCATCAATCCTACGGAAAAGATGAGTGCCGAAACAATAAGGTAGTGAGATAGACCTATCATTTTGCATCCTTTTGTGTCAAGATTTCATCGTCTGCACTGGTATCTTCAGTAAGACTCTGATCCATTTTTTTACCTGCGAGGATAATCCCTGCTATCATCGCTACCAGCAGCATTACCGCCGCTACTTCAAACGGTATGAGATATTTGGTAAAGAGTACAATACCGACATCCTGGGCATTGCCTATACCTTCATGCATAGGGTAAAGGGCCTGTACAGCCTCGCTGTGTATAGGCGCTGCAAACATCAGAACCAGTACAAGCGCACTCAAACCGCCAAGCAGGAACACCAGGGCAGAATTGGTATTTTTCTCTTTGATATCTCTGGTCGCATCAAAGAACATCATGGCAAACGAATAGAGAGCCATGACCGCACCCACATAGACGATAAGCTGTACTACACCGAGAAAGTCCGCTCCCAGGATAAAAAAGAATCCTGAGATAAGCACCATTCCGGATGCAAGCGATGTCATCGCATAGAGTACGTTTTTACTCATTACTGTAATGAGAAAAAGCCCTATTGTTAAAGCCGAAAATAGGTAAAAGGCTATTATTTCATACATCTTTTCTCCTCCTAATACGCTAACGGCGTCTGTTTAATATTGTCATCGGCATTCGGAGACACGGCACCGAATCCCTGATACTCTTGCTGCAGATTGAGATTGTCTATCGGAGTCAGCATATCTTCAAAGAGAGAGAAACTCGCCCGCTGCTCCGAAGCCGTTTCATAACGCTGTCCATGTACGATCGCAAGCTCGGGACACACTTCCGCGCAGTACCCGCAGAAAATACAGCGTCCAAAGTTGATCGTATATTCAGTTACCTCTTTACGCTGATTCTCGTCATAGCGTGTATCCATGGTAATACAGTTGGAGATACAGATCTTTTCGCAAAGGCCACATCCGATACATCTGTAGTGGCCACTTTCAAGAAGTCTCAGCATATCATGAATCGCTCGGTACCTTGGAGAGATAGGCATCTTCTCAAACGGGTACTTCACTGTATGCATCTGGCCTTTAAAAAGCGCATTGATCATCTCTCTAAGCGTTACCCAGAGTCCGACAAAAAGTTCGCCTTTTACCGTACGCTTTACAACCTGCCTAAATTTATCCATCCCGCTGACAGGCGTCTGTCCGACATCTACCATTCTGTAGCTCTGTGTACCTACATTTCTATTTTTAAATTGTTCTAAACCCATACTTTCTCCTTATACCATCATCACTATACCGGTAATGACCACATTGATAACCGCAATAGGCATCAACACTTTCCAACACAGCCACATCAGCTGGTCAGGCCTTACATGCGGCCAAGAGGCTCTTACCCACAACATCAGGAAGAAGAAGAATCCTACTTTCAGGATGATCGTCAACCAGCCGATACCTACTTCACTGTAACCGCCAAGGAAAACAATCGATGCAATAATCGAAATTGTAATCATATTCGCATACTCACCGATGAAGAACATACCCCATCTCATTCCGGAATACTCTGTTGCATATCCGGAGACAATTTCCGCCTCGTGCTCCAGAAGATCGAACGGCGTTCTGTTCGTCTCTGCAAATCCTGCAATGAGGAAAAGGATAAATGCTACAGGCTGCTGCCAGATCAGCCAGTGGGAGATACCTCCTGCCTGAGCATTGTTGAAATCTACGAAAGAGAGTGAACCGACAAGCATAATCGGTGCCAGAATGGAAAGCCCTGTAACCACTTCATAACTCAAAAACTGTATCGCTGTCCTCGCCGCACCGATAATACCCCATTTATTCGCCTGGGACATTCCGGCAAGCAGTGGGCCGTAAAGCCCCGATGCCATCATTCCAAGTACAAAAAGGATACCGATATTGAGGTCTGCCGAGATCGCAGGCACAAATGTACCGCCTAGCAGCGGGATCCAGCCTGGAATCGTGAAATCCGGGAATACAGGTACCGCAGCCAATGCGATAAATGCAGTTGCCGCTGTAATAATAGGTGCAACCATAAAAATAAATTTATTCGCATTCTGCGGAATGATATCTTCTTTGGTAAAAAGTTTGATACCGTCAGCCGCAAGCTGTAACAATCCGTAAGGGCCTACGTGCATCGGCCCAAGCCTTCTTTGCATGAATGCAAGTATTTTTCTTTCAATAAATGTACCGAAACCGGCGATTGCAGAGATGATCGCTAGAATAATAATAGCTTTGATGATCACGCCTGCCGCCGTAACTTCCGGCAAATTTTCTACAAGTGTTGTTTCCATATTACACCTTTCTCATTGTTACTGTTTTGTATCTGGACCCGCCAAAGAGGCTATAGACATCCTGGGCACTCTTGAAATCACTTAGGGCAACGATGTCGCCATCCATTCTCTCATCTGCGATCACCGCCACTTCAATACTTTTGCCTCCAAAGTCGATGGCTACTCTCTCTCCCAGTGCTTCCGCTTTTGCAGGGCTGGCATAAAGTCCGAACGCTTCAAATATTTCATGTGCTTTGTCACTGAAATCATTGAATTGCCTTTGTGGATTGCATCGATAGACAATCTCGCCTTCCAGTACGTTCTTTTCATCAAATTTCTCGACCTTGATCTCTCCGGATTCACGGCTGTTGCGTGTCAGTTCATATCCTCTGTTTTCTGTACCGTCATTCAGGTATCCGTTTGGAAGGGTGTCGAACTCGACGGCCTGGAAACCTTTTTCGACAGGAAGTTTTTCTGTCCATTCTACTGTCTCAGCCGGTGCATCGGCAAGTACTTTCACAATATCGTTCAACTCATACCCGTTATACGCCAGTGCCGCATTGGTCGGAGTAACCCTCTTGTGCATATTGGTAAGGGTCCCTTCCTGCTGGTTCATTGCCGGCATATCAAGGTCGCCGTCACCCAGCGCGGAAAGTTTGAAGTCTCCGTTTTCGTTATAACCGACTGTATATCCTGATACTTCATCGTCGAGATCACAAATGAGGGCAACACCAAGAGAGTTGGTTTTAGGCGGTATCATTGCAACTTTGACAGCACTGGTTTTTTCTATCAGCGCAATCAGTTTTGCGATATTTTCAGCTTTTTCATGGAAATAGAGATCTTCTCCGACAATAAGGGAGAAAGACTCTTTTTTCTTCATCATCTTCTCAAACGCCGCTGCAAACGCATCACTCTCTTTCCCCAGAAGTTCTACAAGGCCGTTCTTCTCTACAGTAACCTCTTTTTCTACCATCTCCGGTACTTTTTTGGTCACTTCCTTCTCTTCGCCCGTCTCTTCATCCACCACTTTTTCAGTGACATCCTTCATTACTTTCTCTTTGACGGTCTTGGTCGTCTCGGATTTGAAACCTGCAATGTAGGATCTGACATCTTCAGGAAGTTTGTCGGCATCGGCAAAGAGATCCAGGATCAGGTAAAGCGCTGCCTCTTCAAGCCCTACTTTGTGCGTGAACACCTCTACACTCTTACCGAAAGTCGGTACAAGATTATCCCCTACAGGATGAAAATAGAGCCCCGCTCCTTTATTCATTTTCTGAACATTGTTAAAAGCATATCGGGCATTTGGATTATCGTTTCTCAATGCCGCCCCTACACTCATAACGAAGTCTGTCGCCATCACTTCCTTAAAGTTGTAACTGTAAAGAGACTGGCCGGATGCTTTACTGTAAGCTGCCAGGAATTTTTGAAATGCCCTTGCATCCGGATTGACCAGTTTCACTCCCAGTTTCTCTTTCAGTGTCTGAAGCATCAACGCCTCTTCATTTGTTATGATGGAATTGAAACGGATGGTTTCCGCTTTTTTAAATGCTTCAACCGCGGCATTGAACGCAGTCTCATCTTTACCCTCTACTCTGTTTTCAAAATCGTAGCCAAAACGTCCCGCACCGCAGAGGGAAACATAGTTCCACTCATTGGTAACACGGTAAATTTTCTCTTCCCTGTTGGAAATAGATGTAGGTTTTGTCTCATAGTATATCTGGCAACCGCTGCTGCAATGCGCACAGGTTGCAGGGGTACGTTTTAAATCCCATGCATTCGAAGTATATTGGAAATCCCTGCTGACAAGTGCTCCCACCGGGCAGACTGCCGTACATTCACCACAATCGGAACAGTTGGTAAACTCTGTACCGTTGCTTGGTGCAATGACAGACTTTTGCAGTTTGTTCCACATGGCATATGCATCTTTTGGCATACTCTCCTTGAAGCTTTTGTCAAGTGCCGCACCGCCTCTTTTTGTAGTTGAGATGGCAGCATCACCGATCATATCTTTACAGACGGTGGTACATCGTTCACACACGATACAGAGTCCTGCATCGTAGTGCAGTACCGAACTCCAGTTCTTTGTCTCTCTTTTTGTATCGGGGATCATGTAAGATTGGGAATCCACACCCATCTGCAGCGTATAGTTCTGCAGTTCACACTCTCCACTCTTGTCACATACACCACATTGAAGCGGATGGTTTACATCATACACTTCCATAATGGCACGGCGTTCTTCAAGAATATTGGGTGTATCTACAGTGATCTCCATCCCCTCTTTGACTTTTGCATTACACGCATAAACCTGTTTCCCGTCAGCTTCTACCAGACAGAGACGGCATGCCAGCGTTGGCGAACATCTCGTCAAGTAACAGATTGCCGGGATAAAAACATCATTGGCACGCGCTGCATTGAGGATATATTCACCCTCTTTTACCGCAAACTCCTTACCATCAATTTTAATATTGACTTTGCTCATATTATTTCCCTGCCCTTTCAAAATCTAACCTGCTAAATCTATAAGAGGATAACAAAGCCCCACTTAATCCCATATCAAAAACCGGGTTAAGGGCAATGGTTCCCTTCATAGATGTATCAATCTTAAACACACGATCGAACTTTATGCCGTCCAACATATATGTTATACGCTCTCCATCCTGCAGTTTCGTAGCCATTGCGAACTGTTGAGATCCCAAAAGCACCGCTTCATCTTTCAGCAATTTGGATTTTGCGGTAAAAGGCGAAAACTGGTCGACCGGATTACAGTTGTAAATTACAGGACCGTCGAATCCTTCCAGTTCTTCTACCTCTTCAAAAGCTCTTTTGACAGAGACTTTCTGAGCTTTCAGGAGATATCCTCTATATTCATTCCCTACGCTGTCGAAATAGTCCGGCAATCTATCGAACTCCGTAGATTCAAATCCTTTTTCATTTGGCAGCAGGGCGGTATATTCGATGGTATATTCCGCATCCAGCCCCAGTGCGTTGGCAATATCGTTCAGAACATACCCACCATACGGAAGCGCAACATTCATAGGCACAACACGTTTGTCAAGTGTCGTAAGTGTTCCCTCCTGCTGATTCATCGCAGGCATATCGAGGTCTCCTCCACCCAGTGCGGAGAGCGTAAAGTCTGCCGGTACATTGTACCCTACACTCCGGCCTTCCATCTCATCGTCAAGGTCGCAAATAAGGGAAATCCCCATTGCATTGCCTGCCGGCGGGATACAGATGACGTTAAATCCTGCATAGTGCTCAAGCAGTGCAATCAGTTTTGCAATATGCTCTGCCCTTGGGTGCATGTAAAGATCCTGCCCTACGACAAGAGAGAAACCGGATTTTTTCAACAATGACTTTCTCAATACCTCAAGCTCTTCCTCTCCAACATTGCTTTCCGCACTCAGATTGCCGATATCGAGTCTGTTCAGGAAGTCGCTGACACCTTTTGGAAGTTCTGCATCTTTCAGCAGTGTTTCCGCCAGGAGTGCCGCGACTCCCTCTTCGCTTCCGGCTTCATATTTGATAAACTGCGTCACGATATTCTGTATTTCTCCATCTTCAAGCGGATGCATATAGATCACACGTGCACTGTGCCATTTGCTTGCCATATTGATATGGTATTTGACAGACGGAGCATCATTATTGATTCTTGTTCCCATGACAATAACCGCTTTTGATGCCGAGAGGCTTTTTAGCGTACCGTTATAGAGGCTTTTCCCTGTAATAGAACTGTATGCCTCCATAAATTTCTGGTAGGCACGCGCTTCATGAGAGACAAGTTTGAAGCCCAGCTTCTCTTTGAGCTTCTGCAGAATGAGCGCCTCTTCATTGGAGATCTGGCTGGAGAAACAGACACTGTTCGCATTTTTGAACGCTTCTACAGCTTTCCCGAATGCTGCTTTGTCTTTCGTGACATTTTCATTGGCATAGTCAAATGCGTACCTGCCGGCTCCACACAGGTTTGAGAATTCAAACGTATTGGTTACGCGGTAGATCCTCTCATTTTTGACTTCATAATACATTTGGCATCCGCCTCCGCAATGCGGGCAGGCACTTGGTATTTTTGTAAGTTCCCATGCATTTGCCGTATATTTGAAATCGGTACTGACCAGAGCACCGACAGGGCAGACAGCCGCAGCTTCACCCAGAGATGCATAGTTCTTCTCCTGCTTGGTGTTGATGATCGTCGAACCATACCCTCCAAACTTCACTTTCAGCGCTTCATCACCGGTAATTTCAGTCGATACACGCACACACTTCTCACACATGATACAAAGTGCCGGGTCATACGAGACATGCCCCCAGTTCTCTACCGGGCGGTACTGGTCACGTGCAGTGAATGCCTGCTGTTCAAGGCCAAATTCCATGGTTTTGTTCTGAAGGTCACACTCACCACTTTTGTCACATACACCGCACTCCAGCGGGTGATTGACATTATAGAGCTTCATAATATTCTGACGCTCCCGGTAAATGTCGGCATTGTTCGTATGAATCACTGCACCGTCCGTTGCCTTCTCCTGGCAGGAGAGGATCATCCCGTCCACGCCTTCGACTTCTACCACGCACATACGGCAGGAACCGATAGGCTGTACTTTCGTAAGGTAGCACATAGTCGGCACATAGATACCGTTTTCCCTGGCAATTTCCAAAATCGTTTTTCCGAATGTACTTTTACACGCTTTACCGTCTATGGTAACTGTAATTTCTTTTCCTGTTTGAATTGAATTATGCATACTCATATCACACCGCCACCATCGAGATATAGTAACAACGCATACACCTTTCCGCTTCAGAGATAGCCTCTTCTCCGGTAAAGCCGAGATTTACCTCTTTGTTGTTCGTTTTACGCTCATCCACACCGAGTTTTTCACTTTCTGCACGCGGAAGCCCCGGCATCCATCCGGTGATCTTCTCTTTTTTGTCATAGACTTTGAGCCGGTTGAGATGGTCTTCCATAATCTCATCATCTGTCAAAGTGCATTTTCCGTCATAAATATAACGGCTGATCACCGATGCGGCACGCCTTGCCTGCCCTACTGCATTTACAATGGTCATCGGGCCGTATTCACAGTCGCCCGCGGCAAAAAGCCCCGGACGAGAAGTCATGTAGTCTTTTCCGTTGGTCAAAAGTGTATTCCATGAAGTCAACTCAACATTCCACTCTTCCGGAATCAGTTGCAAATCTGCCGCCTGCGATACAGCCGGGATCAGGTAATCACATTCGATTTCGAAATCCCCATCCTCTATTTTGACAAGTTGCGCCCTTCCTCCGTTTGGATCGGGAACAAGTTCAAATTTGTTCACTTTCAGCTTGGTAATTTTTTCTCCGTCATCAAAGATCTCTTCGATCGCAGAATGGAAAATAAATTCAACACCCTCTTCTACCGCTTCATGGTACTCTTCGTAGGTCGTGTTGCGGATGATCGTCTTCTCGTCACGGCGATAGAGCATGATCACTTTCTCGGCCCCTTCACGGATGGAACATCTGACGACGTCCATAGAGGTAAATCCTCCACCGACACAGACAACGGTTTTGCCTTTGAGCTCATTGGATGCAGGGCTTCCTATCTTATACTTTTCCCAAAGGTTCACTTTGTCGAGCATATCGATCGCGCCCCAGTATCCGCCCATTTCAGGGTTCTCGTTGTTCGCCCGCACTTTTTTGGATAGTCTTGTTCCAAAGGCCAGCAGCGTAGCATCATATTCGGCATCTATCTCTTTAAGGCGTTCGGCATCCACACGGTGGTTGTTGATAATACTGACCGCATCCATGCTCAGTACAAGCTCGATATCTTTGTTGTATTTGTCAACCGGCATTCTGTATTCGGGTACACCAACGGCTACTTCCCCGCCATTGACAGGAAGCTCTTCAAAGATATCGACTTTGATACCCTCCAGAGCCAGGTAATACGCTGCCGTAAGCCCGGCAGGCCCTGCACCGATGATCGCCACTTTCTTGCCGTCATTTCTAAGAGGCTTTGGCGTTTTCGGATGCAGCCACTCCAGTTCATGGTCCGTTTCATAATCCGCACCCAGACGCTTCAACTCCATAATAGAGATAGGCTCATCCAGATTGGTACGGCGGCAGGCATCTTCACACGGATGCGGGCAGACACGCCCACATGTATGCGCAAGCGGCATAGTCTGCCTTGTCGCTGCCAGAGAGTCGGTAAAGACCATGTCTCTTACCCCCTCGATATAGGCAGGAATATCGACATGTGCCGGACACATATCGGTACACGGAGCCGTAACTTTGGCAATATAGTTGGTGTCGCCATTATAGTGTTTTGACGCTACCTGCGCATCGATACAGGTATCGAACTGCTCTTTATAGTGCTCCATCAGATCCAGAATAGGCTTGGGTACCGTCTTTCCGATCTCGCATTTGGAGGTCGTCATCATTGTTTTGGCGATCTCTTTGAGATGTGCGATATCATCATGGCTGCCTTCACCACGTGCTATTTTGTCGAGTAAATCATAAAGTATCCTGCCACCCCATCTACCAGGTGCGCACCTCCCACATGCCTCTGAGTACTCCTGGTACTGCGCAGCATAGCGAGATGCCAACTCTACAGCATCTATATCTTCGTCGAAAATGGCAACGCCATCCCATCCGATAAATGCTTTGGAGTTCTGATCTCCATGATAGGTTTCAGGCAGTTTAAACCCGGATTCACTCCACTCTTGGGAGGGTTTACCACGGTTGTCGATAAACTCGTCCCTCCAAGTAGAGAATATAATTCCTGACATTATTTAGCCTTTGATTTTCTGGATTTTTTTCCAGTCGGCTTGACAGGTGTTTTTTTCTCAGCCGGCTTGGATGCATTCTTTGCCTTTTCAGCCTCTTCCTTGGCTTTTGCCTCAGCTTCCTCTTTCGCTTTGGCTTCCGCAGCCTCTTTTTCAGCCTTGGCTTTTTCCGCTTCCTCTTTGGCTTTGGCTTCTGCGGCCTCTTTTTCGGCTTTTTCTTTTTCAGCCGCTTCTTTCGCTTTGGCTTCAGCTTCCTCTTTTGCCTTTGCCTCCGCAGCGATACGTGCCTCTTCCGCCTCTTTTTCCGCTGCAACCCTTGCAGCTTCTATCTTTTCGGCTCTCTCTTTCCGTGTATCTTCATCTACTTTTTTAACGACAAGTGTCCAATCGACTTCATTGAATTTCAGTGAATTCATAAGATCATGCCCTAGCTCTCTTACAAAATCTGCTGACCTTTGAATATGGGAGAAGTCTCCTACTTCAAAAATAAAAATTCCTACTTCTCCAACTTTCAAGCCCTGATCGATAAGCTCTGCCATTCTGTCATAAAAATCATCTTTTAGATGTCTTAAATCATATCTTCTCATTTATGCTCTCCTTAACGATCGACTTCACCGAATACGATATTGGTTGTACCAATGATCGTAACGACATCCGCAATATATGTACCTACGAGAAGTTTTTGGAGCAAACCTGTATGGAAGAAACTAGGTGCTCTACACTTGAGCCTGTAGGCATACGGCTCACCTTCGGATTTGATATAGAAACCGAGTTCACCTTTGGGAGACTCTGTCGCTACGTAAACTTCACCTTTTGGCGGTCTCATTCCCTGTGTCACAAGCACAAAATGCTGCATCAGCGCATAGTTTTGCGTCATGATCTCCTCTTTTGGGGAAGAGAGGTACTGTGGCGCATGCGCCATTAGCTGTGGTTCACTCTCTTTATAGATAGGAATGAGCTGTCTCAGGATCCTTGTTGACTGGTATATCTCTTCCATATAAAGTTTGTAACGGCCGTAAGAGTCACATCTGTCACTGATCGGGATATCGAAATCAAGCTCTTCGTACAGTTCATACGGCTCCTCTTTTCTAATATCCCACTTTACGCCGGAACCTCTCAACATAGGGCCGGTACAACCCCAGTTAAGCGCATCTTCCGCAGAAATCACCCCTACATCTTCCAGACGCATTTTCCAGATACGGTTCTCTGTCAGGAGTGCTTCATAGGTATTTTTAACCTCATAGTCCACTTTGTCGCAGAAGCTGATAAGGTTTTCAATCCATCCCTGGGGAAGATCCAGAGGTACACCGCCGATACGTACGGCTGAATGCGTCAGACGCGCACCACAGTACTCTTCCATCAGGTCCATACCGTATTCTCTCTCGCGGAATGCATAGAGGAAAACGGACATAGCCCCGACATCGAGTGCATGGGTAGCGATGAAGAAGAGGTGCGATATGACACGGTTCAGTTCAAGCAGCATGGTTCTGATGGCCTGCGCACGTCTAGGCGCTTCGATCCCCAAAAGCTTTTCCACTGCAAGCGCATAAGCATAGTTGTTTGATGTAGACGCAATATAGTCAAGCCTGTCCGTTGTAGGGAGGAATTCGTTATACATCATATTTTCTGCCATCTTTTCAACACCTCTATGGAGGTAACCGATATCCGGATGGGCTTTTACGACCTGTTCACCGTCCAGTTCAAGAATCAGTCTGAGCTGCCCGTGTGCAGAAGGGTGCTGAGGCCCGAAGTTGATGACCATTGTATTGTCATCGCGCTCAAAATTGAGGTTTTCAAAAAACGGGGTTAATTTATTTGGTTGTTGCATCTTCTCTCCTACCTTCTCTCTTCTAATTGTTTACCGGAATCTTTGGTATAGTCGACAAGCACTGTTTCGCTGTATTCGATAGGATTCGGTTTTTCGCCTTCTGAGATATCTGCATCGAACGGTACTTCATATCCTACCCTTGAGAAACGTTTGGTATCGTATCTGTCGATACGTGAAGGATCTCTGTTTTCAGGGCCGATCACATCTCTGTACTCTTTTCCGAAGATCTTATCCACTTCATACCATGATGCGAATTCGTCTCCCTGCAGCGGATAGGTTTTAAGCAGCGGATGCCCTTCCCAGTCGTCCGGCATGATAATACGTTTCAGCAGCGGGTGGTTGTTTACCTTGATACCGAACATATCGTACATCTCCCTCTCTGCAAAATTCGCAGAGTTGAAAAGAGGTACGATTGACTCTATCGCTTCACCCTCTTTGATACGGCAGACGATACGGACCCGTTTTGCCTCGTTGACATTCAAAAACTGATAAAAGAGTTCAAACTCACCGTCCTGTGCCAGATAGTCCACCGCACTCTGCTCGGAACACTGCGTATATCCGCACTGCTCTTTCAGGGTTTTGATCGCTTCAAAATTCTCTTTCGGATCGATATGGATAACCAATTGCCCTACTTCTATATAGGACTCTTTTGCAAATGCTGTCATGGCATCCGCTACTTCTGCGAAATGAGTCCCCTCTTCTACCGCTTCTCTGGGAACACGAGGAGCAACCCAGTATCTATCCGTATAATAGGCTTTTTTCTGAACATTGTCTTTTGGTGTATATTTTCTCATTACACTAACCTCAGGTTTTGTTTTGTATTGTTATTCATATTGGCCGATTCTCTTCTGATCTTCTTCTGAAGCATCATCAGCGCATACTGAAGTGTCTCGGGCCTAGGTGCACATCCTGGCAGATAGATATCTACAGGGACGATACGGTCGACACCCTGTACCGTTGCATAGGTATTGAACATACCGCCGGTGTTGGCGCACGAACCCATAGAGATCACCCATTTGGGTTCTGTCATCTGGTCATACAGACGTCTGGCGAACTCAGAGTGTTTTTTGGAAAGCGTTCCCGCAAGGATCATCACATCAGCTTGTCTCGGAGATGCCCTAAAGATCGTTCCCATACGGTCGAAGTCGTAACGGGAAGCTCCTGCTGCCATCATTTCGATCGCACAACATGCGAGTCCATACGTTAAAGGCCAAAGGGAGTTCGAACGCCCCCAGTTCACGAGTTTGTCTACCGAAGTCAATGCTATCGGCAAGCCTGCTGCTGAGGCATAATTTACTTGATGCTGTGCCATTCAAGTGCTCCTTTCTTCCATGCATATACGAAACCTATCGTAAGTAGTAAAATAAATAGTATCATCTCCACAAAACCGAACCAGCCAAGCAGCTTAAAGTCGATTGCCCACGGGAACATAAAGATAATCTCTACATCGAACAAAATAAACAGAAGCGCGATCAGATAGAACTGTGCCGAGATGGTATTGGGCTGTTTCGTCACCTCTGGCCCACATTCATAGATAGTAAGCTTCAGCTTCTCTGTGTCCAGTTTCGCCATTTTCCTGCTAACAAGTCTTGCCAGATAGAGCGTTGCGGGAAACGCAACCCCTGTCAATGCAAATAAAACAAAGACACCAAAATACGGATGTTCTGTAATTACATGAGTCATATTAATCCCTTAAAGTTTATTCTTTTGACAATCCCCCGGGCAACTTCCATTTCAGTCAGTGCAGAGAATTCTCAGAATATTACCCTTATATTAACTGAAATAGGGTTAAAGATATTTTGGCTTTATTTGCTTTAGGGGGTTTGTTTTGGGTGATGTAACTATGTGAAACAGAAAAAAGTGGTTACAATATCGAACTTTTAACAGGAGTTATCATGACAAAAAAGCATAAAAATTACACAAATATCCTCTACTGGATCGCCATGGCGGGACTGCTGTTGTACTTCTCCTATTCCAAAGGATGGATCCTCGCGGATTTTAAGTCCATTACACCCGAACAGGCACAGGTTTTACTGGAAAGAGACAATAATATAACGCTGCTGGACGTACGTACGCCGGAAGAGTACAAAAAAGGCCATATAAAGGGTGCTAGACTGATCCCGCTGGGAGAGTTGGAAAGCCATCTTGACAAACTGAGGTCAGACAAGAACAAACAAATTATCGTCTATTGTCATAGTGGCAACAGAAGTATTGCCGCCTCTCGTATTTTGAAAAAACACGGGTTTACACCTCTCAATGTGAAACAGGGAATAATCGGGTTGTCCGGAACGGAGCTTGAAGTGGTGAAATAGGCGACGGACAGCAGTATGGTATATTAATAACCAAGTTTTGTTTTGGCGGTGGATATACCCCAAGGGCATTTCCGTTGGGCAACCGACCCATATATGGTGGTAAAAATAGACATATTTGCACACGTAGGGTGGGATTTTCCACCTTTGGCATTACGGGTTTTTACCGAAATATTTACCTTTGTTTTGGCGGTCGATAAATCGACCCTACGCAGGATTGTTGATGATTATGGTTTTATATTAACGGTAAAATGATATTCTTTCTTGGGCAATCCACCCATGTCTGGGATAAAAATAAACATATCTACACGCGTAGGGTGGGATTTCCCACCTGTTATATTATGAGATTAATATTATTTTAGGTTGTTTTGATTCTGTTTTGACGGTGGATAAATCCACCCTACGCGGGGTTGTTGGCGATTGTGGTTTTATACTTCATGGTAAAATGGTACTCCAAATTGGGAGATCCATCCATACCCATATATGGTGGTAAACATATCTGCACGCGTAGGGTGGGATTTCCCACCTTTGGCATTACGGGCTTTTATCAAAATATTTACCTTTGTTTTGGCGGTCGATAAATCGACCCTACGTGAGTTTGGTTTTGGGTTTTAGGACATTCGATTGTTTTTGGTCGGTAAACCGACCCTACGTTTGATTTTATTTTGCGTATTGTGTTACGTAATTGTTTTTTGGAGATTGTGACATTTGTAGGGTCGATTTATCGACCATTAACATTACGGGTTTTTATCAAAATATTTACCTTTGTTTTGACGGTCGATAAATCGACCCTACGCGGGATTGTTGATGATTATGGTTTTATATTAACGGTAAAATGATATTCTTTCTTGGGCAATCCACCCATGTCTGGGATAAAAATAAACATATCTACATGCGTAGGGTGGGATTTCCCACCTTTGGCATTACGGGCTTTTATCAAAATATTTACCTTTGTTTTGGCGGTCGATAAATCGACCCTACGGTATTTAAAATATGTAATGCAGTTGACATTTGTAGGGTCGGTTTACCGACCAAGGGTTCCATAGGTTAGCTATTTCCCTCCACCACAGCGATCTCCTCATCGGTCAACCCGTACAATGCATATACTAACGCATCTATCTCTTTGTCTGTTTTGTCAATCTGTTGTTGTAAAGCTGTCAACTCTGTTTTGTAGTCGTTGAAGTAGGCTTCCCATTCGTCCTGTTCTGTCAGGCTCAGGGTGATCTTTTTCTTTTTGAGTTCTTTGAGGAAGGTTTTGAAATCGAGCTGCCAGAAGGCTTCGAGTTTTTTGCTTGGTTTTTCAAGGCCAAGGTTGTCACGGAGGCGGTTGAGGAATTTGTTTGCTTTTGTTTTAAGCTTCCGATTTAACCCTATAATAGATTTGACCAGCTCCTCCATAAGCTCTTTTTGTGTATCGTCAAAGGTTGCAGGGATCGGTACATTTTTAAAATAGTCATAGATGAGCTGATAACCGTTCTGTATCTCCGTGCAGGTATTGGAGATAAGGAACCAGCCCAGTTTTGAATTGAGAATACCCAACAGGAAGTAGTCTTCTTGGGGATAAATAAAATTGGCGTCATTGCTATATGTTTTCTGTAAATCCATTATAAAAGCCGGTTTCACTTGAAACTTCAAATATATTATCTTCGGCTTTTCAAAGGCATCATAATAGTCACACGCCCGAAGCTCCCACCAGAACTCTCCTTTATCATAGCGTTTTTTGCCGCTGGCTTCAAAAGGCTCCAGCCATTCTGCAATAGCTGGATAGTTTGACCGTATCCATTGCCAGGCTTCTATTTCATCTGTCAAACCAGACTGTTCCCTTGTAAACCCTTTTAGGAAAAGCAGCAGATATTTATCGATATCCGGGGTATCATACCGTTGGATATCTTTTCCCATCACAAACGGTTTAAGTATCTCTTCAGAGCGGCTATCTTTCGCTACAAGTTTGTTTTTGGTTTTTTGATCGATAACAAAAGCTTTGGTCAAGCCTGTTAAAATCCCTCTATATATCTCATCATTTGTATATTTACCCAGAGAGATTGACTCTTTTTCGGTCTGTTTTAATACTTGCTGTACTTCCTTAGAAACAAGCTGCCACCCTTCATCATCCAGCCCTTCAAGATCAATTTCTGAAACATTGCTTTTGACATACCCTTTGAGATCGCCAAACTCCTCCGTATCCAGTTTGACAAAAGAAAAAGTCTTTGCAGGTTCTTTTTGTGTGACAGTCATGATCATAGGATAAGTCGTTGCACCTTCAAATATCTGAAGATCACCAAAATCGACGACCTCATCCAGACCTTTTTGCTTGAGCCAGGTCCGTAACGGTTTACCATATTTTGCTTTGAGCCATTTGTTCGGGAAAATAAAACTGAATTTTCCATCTTTCTTTAAAAGATTCACCCCTTTTTCTACAAAAGGAATATAAAGATCGGCAGAGTTGTGGTATGTTTTATAGGCTGTTTTAAAATACTCTTTCATTTCAACACTCAAAAGCTCCTGCCGTACATACGGCGGATTCCCAATCACCACATCGAAACCGCCCTCTTCAAAGACTTCCGGGAACTCCTCCTCCCACACAAACGCATCGTCCGCCACAGACCGGTCATCGATGAGCGAGTTACCCACCTTTATCTTGTCCGCCAGTTTGTTGAGCTTTCGCCCGCTCTCCACCGTCCTCAGCCACAAAGAGAGTTTGGCGATCTCCACGGCTTCGGCATTAATGTCCACACCGTAAAGGTTGTTCTCCAGAATGCCTTTTTTGACATCGTAGAGCCCGAGCACCGAACCGCCCATAAGTGTCCGGATGCTCTCGTCTATGAAAGCGTGTTCTTCAAGCAGGTGGTTCAGAGCCTGGTTGAGAAAGGCACCTGAACCGCAGGCGGGATCGAGTATTTTGAGTCCGAGCAGATACTCGCGGTAGG
>Ga0256828_1000449_pt1 | contig 27424 bp, 28 predicted proteins | sample CV88metaG_FD_185993 | JGI IMG/M metagenome (GOLD analysis project Ga0256828, IMG submission 185993) | Hydrothermal vent microbial communities from East Pacific Rise, Pacific Ocean - CV88 | ecosystem: Environmental > Aquatic > Marine > Hydrothermal vents | place: Pacific Ocean: East Pacific Rise...
TAGCACAGGTAAGTGTTGATTATGATTTCTCTCAAAAGAGTTCAACTTCTGAGGTGTATGACCCAGAAAATGTTGTTCGCAGTGAGCAGGTAAGTGAAGAGAAGCGTGAGGGTATGCAGCCAGAACAGGTTGGTGGTGTACCAGGAACAGTAAGCAATATCGGTCCGGTTCAAGGTCTCAAGTCTCAAAAAACTGTTGAGAAGTATACAAAAAGTACAGGAACTACCAACTATGAAGTTGGAAAGACTGTCAGTACAACAAAGAGTGAGTTCGCACGTATTAAACGCATTACAGCTGCTGTTGTTGTTGATGGAAAATACAAACACAAGGCAGATGCAGATGGCAATCCGACTGATGAGATGGAGTATATTCCTCTTGATGAAGCAGATATCAATGCCCTTACATCACTTGCAAGCCGCTCTATAGGCCTTGATAAACAACGGGGTGATCAGATAAGTGTACAAAACCTACAGTTTGAGCGAACAGGTACGCAAGAAGCTGATGGTGTAAGTAAAGCACTCTCATTTACAGAAACATACATTATGCCGTTTTCTGGCTTCTTTAAGTATCTCTTTGTACTTATTTTACTCTTTGTTCTTTACAAAAAAGTTATTGCACCATTTGCAGAAAAAATGTTGGAAGTATCACGTGAAGAGGAAGAACTTGAAGCTCCTTCTATTGAGTTTGAAGATGAAGAGGGCGAAGATCTTGTAGAAAAAGTACAACAGATGCGTAAAAAAGTTGAAGAGCAACTTGGTATGACAGGTACGTTGAATGAAGATGAACTCAAACATGAAGTAATACTTGAAAAAGTAAAAACTATGGCTGAAGATACTCCAGAAGAAGTTGCAGCACTTCTTCAGGCCCTACTTACAGAAGAGGCAGAAATTCCTAATACAAAAGAGAAGGGATAGACAATGGCAAATTTGACACAGCAACAACAGGCAGCTTTTGATGAAATGAGTATGGCTGAGAAGATTGCTATTCTTCTTTTACAATTGGGTGAAGATGCAACCGCTGAGATATTCTCACATATGGATGTTGAAGCCATTACTGAGATATCTAAATATATCGCAGCAAATCGAACGATTGACAAAGCAATAGCGACAGCGGTTTTAGAAGAGTTTCATGCTATTTTTCAATCTGGTCAGTATCTTACTTCTGGTGGTATGGAGTATGCGCGTGAGTTGCTTTACAGAACTCTTGGCCCTGAAGAGGCGAAAAAAGTGCTTGATAAGCTCTCTAAAAGTATGCAAAATACACAAAACTTTGCATACCTCTCAAAGATCAAGCCACAACAGCTTTCAGATTTTATTGTTAACGAGCATCCGCAGACCATTGCACTTATTTTGGCGCATATGGATCCAACAGAAGCTGCAGATACTTTGCAGTACTTCCCGGATGATCTTCGTAGTGAAGTAGCGATGCGTATGGCAAAACTTGGAGATATTTCTCCATCAGTTATCAAGCGTGTCTCTGCAGTATTAGAGTCTAAACTCGAATCACTTGCAACGTACAAAGTTGAAGTGGGAGGGGCTCGTGCAGTTGCAGATATCTTTAACCGCTTGGGTGTTAAAAATGCGAAAGAGACACTTGCAACAATTGAGCAGATGGATGAAGAACTTGCAATGCAGATCAAAGAGATGATGTTTACATTTGAAGATATTGTCACACTAGATAAGATGGCAATCGCAGAGATTTTAAAAGCTGTTGATAAAGCAGACTTAATGCTTGCACTCAAATCTGCTCCAGAAGAACTTAAAGAGAAGTTTTTCTCTGCAATGAGTGAGCGTGCTCGTGAAGCATTTGAAGAGGAGATGCAGTTCCTTGGTGCTGTTAAGATGAAAGATGTTGAAACAGCTCAGAGAAAAATTGTAGAAGTTGTAAATCAGTTAGCTGAGTCTGGTGCAATCCAGATAGGTTCAACTGATGAGATGATTGAGTAGTACGATGGCAACAGTTATCACAAATGAGTCTTTGGAAAAACATCATGTCGACAAGTACAACTTTAAAGTACTTGCTGTAAAAAATAAAGACAAGACAGCACAGAGTGATCAAGAGAGTGTTTTTACGCAAGAGAATAATCCTCAACGAAGAGAGAGTGATGTTGATGCAAGTGCACTCAGTACCTCTTCTAAAGATGCTCTTATTGAATCATTGATGAAAAAAACAGATGAGATGAGTTCGAACTTTATCAAGCTGCAGATGAAACTTGAACAAAAAGAAGAAGAGTTTGAACAAGAGCTTGCAAAAGCCAAAGAAGAAGCTTTTGCTGAAGGCTTAAAAGCAGGTCATGCACAGGCTATGGAAGAGATAGATAAAAATCTCAATCAAAAGCTTGAGTTGTGTGTTAGTTCCATTGAAAGACTCCAAGAGAGTGCTGCAGAGTTTGAAAAAGGTTTAGAAGCTGTAAAAGGTGAGCTTGTCTCTGCTGCACTTGATGTTGCCCAAGAGGTTATCAAAGTAGAAGTAAGTCAGCGTTCAGCTGAGATAGCAAAAGTACTCTCAGAGGAGCTTATAAAAGATTTACAGGGAGCTTCTAAAGTGACTATAAAAGTCAATCCTAAGGACCATACCTATATAAATGAGCATTTAGGTCAACTAAACAATGTAACAGTCCTAGCAGACAGAGCTGTAAGTGAAGGTGGCGTCATTGTTATGAGTGATGTCGGAAACATTGATGCTGAGATACAAAAACGATTTGAAAGTGTAAAGAAAGTAGCTTTAAGTGAATAAAATTGATGTTAAAAATATGAGCATAGAAGAGTTAGAAGCTCTTTGTGCCGATATACGAGAGAAAATTTTAAGTGTTGTTAGTAAAAATGGTGGGCATTTAAGCTCAACGCTTGGTGCAACAGAGTTAATCGTTGCTATGCATAAGGTATTTGATAGTAAAAAAGATCCCTTTATCTTTGATGTAAGCCATCAATCCTATGCACACAAGCTTTTAACAGGCAGATGGGAAGCATTTGATACGCTGCGCCAGTTTGGTGGAATTTGTGGATACACAAAACCAAGTGAGAGTGAAGATGACTACTTTGTAGCAGGGCACAGCTCTACTTCTATCTCTTTGGGCGTTGGTGCTGCCAAAGGAATCGCCCTCAAAGGTGAGCAAGATGAGCGTATACCGGTTGTAATGATTGGTGATGGCTCAATGACGGCTGGAATGGTCTATGAAGCACTCAATGAGCTAGGTGATAGAAAGTACCCGATGGTTATCATCTTAAATGATAATGAGATGAGTATTGCAAAGCCAATAGGTGCGGTGAGTCGTATGCTCTCATCTGCGATGGCATCTCCATTTTACCAGCGTTTTAAAAAGACAACGGAGAGTTTTGTAGATAACTTTGGTGAAGGTGCTCGCTACATTGCCAAGCGCATGGAGGAGTCACTCAAACTAGTAACTCCCGGAATTCTTTTTGAAGAGATGGGAATAGATTATATCGGTCCTGTCGATGGGCATAATCTAGAACAACTCATCGATATATTTGAGACAGCAAAAAAGCTTGGTAAACCGGTAATCATTCATGCGCAGACTATTAAAGGTAAAGGCTATGAGATAGCTGAGGGTAAAGAGGAAAAGTGGCACGGTGTTGGACCATTTGACCTTAGTAGTGGAAGTGCAGCAAAAAAAAGCTCAGCAAAGAGTGCTACACAGATATATTCTGAAATACTTTTAGAGTTAGCTAAAAAAGATGAAAAAGTTGTTGGTGCAACAGCTGCGATGCCTAGTGGAACAGGACTCTCACCTCTTTTAGAGAAGTATCCTGATCGTTTTTGGGACGTAGCTATTGCAGAACAGCATGCAGTTACTTCAATGGCAGCTTTAGCACGTGAGGGTTTTAAACCCTTTTGTACAATTTACTCGACATTTTTGCAGCGTGCTTATGACCAGGTAGTCCATGACACATGCCTGATGGACCTTCCTGTTGTTTTTGCGCTTGATCGCGCTGGGATTGTCGGTGAAGATGGTGAGACACATCAGGGTGTCTTTGATGTTTCATTTTTGCGAGCTATTCCAAATATGACACTCTTTGCACCTCGTGATGAGAAGAGTTTTCATCAGGCTATGGAATTTGCTCACGCATATGAACATCCATGTTCACTGCGTTATCCTAGAGGTGCTTTTATTGAGACATCAGACTTACCTAAATCACAAGAGTTTGTATTAGGTAAATCTCAGCTACTTTACAGTGGGGAGAGTGATACTTTATTTATTGGTTATGGTAATGGAGTAGGGCGTGCAGCACAAACTGCCAAACTTGTAGATAGAGATGTATCACTTCTGGATTTACGTTTTGTAAAACCATTGGATGAAGAGATGCTTATGCATTTGGCACAGAAACATAAAAAATGGTTTGTCTTCTCAGATACTTCTAAAATGGGTGGTGTTGCTTCTGCAATTTTAGAGTTTTTGGCAAAAGAGCATATTACTGATGTTATTGTAGAGAGTTTTGAGTATGATGATTGTTTTATAACACATGGAAATACAAAACTTGTTGAGGAGTCTTTGGGACTTTTACCTGAGCAGTTGGCACAAAGGGTAAAAAAGGCATAAAACCTTTTTTACTTTTTAGTGAATATAGAGTGTATAGAGGTTATTCTCTTCTGTACGTATTCTTGTTCCTAATGCATTGACAATAGCATTAAATTGCTCATCAAATTTTTTATCGAGTGGAGTATTCTCTTTTGTGTAGTGATCTAAGAAAGAGACAACATCTTTTTGAATATCTTTGATAGACTCCTCAAACATTGTAATTGTTTTTGTAATATCATCTTCTTCTACATAATATTTTTTTAGATATCTGTATAGTTTGATATCCTCTTCCATAAAGTGTCCTAGGAGTTCTGTTTTTAACTGAGAAAGAAGGGATTTTACTTTTTTAGTATCACCTTCTTCCATAGCATTTGAAATTTTGGTGACAGTTTTTATAAGTTTTTCATGGTCTTTATGAAATTTTTTGATGAGTTTTGTATCGTATGGTACATCGATTTTACTCTTCTTTTTTTTAAAAAAGCTAAACATTCTTTTTTTCCCTTTTTATCTCTTTAAATCGCGAATGGAAGTATAGGTAAAATCATCTTAATAAATATGGAAAGATTGTTATTTTAGTGATAAAATACCGCTAAAACGTCCACAAGAGCTCTTTTGTCTATATGAATAATAAAGAGGATGGCAAAAAGAGCATTCATCAGCAATTTCAATATGTTCTAGTAATAGCCCCTCCATAAGTAGTTGTTCTTTTAAAATATTGCGGATATCAAGGTAGTGATGATTATCACGTTGTTTGATAGCATAATCAAGATGTAGTTCTTTTGCTTCGTTTACTATCTCTTTACCGACTTCATAGCATTGTTGACATATTGCAGGGCCAACAGATACCACAATATCTTCTCCTTTTGAGTCAAAATCATCTACAAAACTTTTGATGACATTAGCAATGATATTATTAAATGCACCGGCGCGTCCTGCGTGAGCCACAGCGATGACCTCTTTTTTTGGGTCATAAAAAAGAATGGGTGAGCAGTCTGCTACCATTACCATCAGTGGGATATTCTTTTTATTTGTAATGATGGCATCGCAGGTGGGTGGATTTTTGAAGTTATCTTCTTCAGTGACTATTTTTACGATATCTGAATGGATCTGTTTCATATGAACGAGTGTTTCTAGTTTATAGTGTAGTTTTTGTGCGAGTATTTGGTGGTTGTAAATGACTTTTTTTTCATCATCACCTACATGAAAGGCGAGGTTGCCGTCGTTAATGGTTGTAAAGGTGTGTGTGAGATTGGGAAATTTATTTAATAATTGACTATGAAAAGTTTGCATATAATGATTATAGCATATCAACTTCTGACTAAGAAATTACGTCTTTTTATAAAAATTACTCCGAGGGCAAATCCTCCCTTTGGTCTGAGCCTCTGCGTAATCTTTATAAAAAGACTTTCGTCAAAAAAATATGCTAAAAATCATTAATGAGTGGAGCGTGATGTGAGTAGACTTAGTATGTACCCAATAACATTAGATGGCACAAGCCTCGAAGCAAAACGCGAAGATATAAAGGCTTACTTTAACAACACCTATGATCTTTTTGAAAAGGTCTTTGAAGTGCTGCGTGAGGAGTCTGTCTTTTATAAAAAGAGTGAGCCGACACGCCATCCTATGATATTTTACTACGGGCATACGGCGACCTTTTTTGTAAACAAGCTAGTCAATATGAAGATCATCAAAGAGCGGATAAATCCTCACTTTGAGTCGGTTTTTGCTGTGGGTGTGGATGAGATGGACTGGGATGATACTGAGGAGTCTCGTTATGAGTGGCCGCGTGTGGCTGAGGTGAAGGCGTACCGTGATGCTGTGCGTGAGCTTGTAAATGGTTTAATAGATAGCTTAGAGTTTAGTCTGCCGATACGAGATGATTCACCTATGTGGATAATACTTATGGGTATTGAGCATGAACGCATTCACATAGAGACTTCCTTGGTCTTGCATCGACAACTACCCATAGAAGATGTAAAAGCGGTGGATGATTTTGTACTCTGTACTCACGCAGGTGATGCTGTGCAAAATGAGATGATCACAATCAAAGGTGGGCTTATTGAGCTTGGCAAATCAAAAGAGCACCATCTCTATGGTTGGGACAATGAGTATGGTAAATACCGTGAGCAAATAGATGATTTTGAAGCAGGCAAATATCTTGTAAGTAATGGCGAGTTTATGGAGTTTGTACTTGATGGTGGCTATGAAAGTGAAGAGTTTTGGAGTGAAGAGGGGCGAGAGTTTTTAGTGCGAAGTGGAGCAAAATATCCGCACTTTTGGGTGAGAGATGGAGATGGTTTTAAATACAGAGCACTTTACAAGATAATCGATATGCCGCTTAACTGGCCGGTCGATGTTAATGCGCTTGAAGCTGAAGCCTTTTGCGCTTACAAAAGTAAAAAAGAAAAGAGAGAGTACAAGCTTCCAAGTGAAGCGGAATATGCAGCAATTTACAAGCACTCAGGGCTTAAAAATATTCCAGAGTTGCATGAGAGCAGAGCAAACATCAACTTCTACCACTATGCCTCATCATGTCCTGTCGATGAGTTTGGATTTAATGGTATCTATGATGTCATTGGCAATGTTTGGCAGTGGAGCAGAACGCCCATTCGTGGCTTTAAGGGCTTTGAAGTGCATGAGGCTTATGATGACTTCTCTACACCTACTTTTGATGAAAAACATGCACTTATTCTAGGTGCTTCGTGGGCGAGTAGTGGCAACTTGATCATGCAGCACTCACGCTATGCATTTCGTCGTCACTTCTTTCAAAATGCAGGTTTTCGTTATGTTCTCTCAAGCAATGAAGAGAGCAGTGAAGATATCTATGAAAGTGATGCGCTTGTGTCGCAGTATTGTGAGTTTCAGTATGGCGATACACACTTTGGGGTAGAGAACTTTGCCATCAAGTGTGCTCGCATTGCTAGCTCGTTTGCTAAGAAGACGCACAAAGCACTTGATCTTGGCTGTGCAACTGGGCGTGCTAGTTTTGAGCTGGCAAAAGTTTTTGATACTGTGGAGGGAGTTGACTTTTCTGTACGATTTATCGGGGTTGGCTCAAAGCTTAAAAATGAGGGCTATGTTGCTTTTCATGTAAAAGAGGAGGGTGAGATTCAAACAGAAAAAAGAGTAAGCCTGCGTGAGCTAGGGTATGAAGAGTCTGCTAAAAAGGTGCAGTTTTGGCAGGGAGATGCCTGTAATCTCAAACCAACGCTAAGAGGTTATGATTTGGTAATGGCGACAAATCTCATTGACAGGCTCTACAACCCTTACCTCTTTTTAGAGACCATTCATGAGCGTATGAATGATGATGGAGTTTTGGTACTGACATCACCTTACACATGGCAAGAAGAGTCCACACCAAAAGAGCTCTGGCTTGGTGGGTACTATGATGCAAATGGCAAGGAGGTACGAACATTTAAGCGCCTCAAAGAGATTTTGGGTGCGCATTTTGAGTTTGTTCACAGAGAAGATGTGGCGTTTGTTATTCAAGAGACGGACAGAAAGTATCAACACACAGTATCAGAGTTGAGTGTATGGAGAAAAAAGAGTGTATGATTTTACTACAGCTGCCTCACGTGAGCAGACAAATGCAGAGAAATATACCCTAAGAGAAGAGCTCTTTGGCACAGACGATGTGCTGCCAGCGTGGGTTGCTGATATGGACATAGAGACACCGCCTTTTGTACTGGATGCTGTAAAGAAGCGTTTAGAACATCCCATTATCGGCTATGAAGAGGTACCTGCATCTGCATTTGAAGCACAACTGGAGTGGATGCAGAGGCAGCATGGAGTGGAGTTTGCATTGGATGATATATTTTACTCACACTCAGTAGTTGCTTCGATGGCTGTGGCTATTGAAGCCTTCACGCAAGAGGGTGAGGGGGTTATAGTACAAACGCCGGTATATTCACCTTTTTTTCATACCGTCAAACAGCTTGGTCGCAGAGTTGTCAAAAATTCTTTAGTGCTGCGTGAGGATGGAAGCTATACTTTTGATATAGAAGATTTAAAAAATAAAATAGATGAAAATACAAAACTGTTGTTGCTCTGCTCACCGCATAATCCGGTCGGGCGTGTCTGGAGGCGTGAGGAGCTTGAAGCGATTGCTGCGCTTTGTTATGAGAGAGACGTTGTTGTCTTTGCTGATGAGATTCACTCTGACTTGGTCTATGCACCAAACAAACACATCCCCTTTGCTTCACTCAACGCCCACGCACGAGAGATCTCTCTGACTGCCATAGGGGTTGGCAAGACCTTTAATATGGCCGGTTTTGCGATGAGTAGTGTTGCTATGCCAAATGCAAAGCTGCGTGAGCAATTCCGTGATGCTTATGAAAGAGTACACTTTGCACAGGGCTCGGTGCTAAGTCATGCAGCTTTTGAAGCGGCATACAGAGAGGGTGAGGAGTGGTTGCGTGAGCTAAAAGAGCATCTGCAATCTAACTATAGAATGCTTCAAGAGATGCTGCGTGAGTATAGCGAGCTTATAAAACTTACACCTATTGAGGGAACTTACCTTGCCTGGCTTGATTGTCGGGGTATGGGGATGCGTGAGAGAGAGCTAAGAGAGTGGTTTGTAAAAGAGGCAAAACTGGGGCTTAATGCCGGCATAGCTTTTGGAAGGGAAGGGAGAGGCTTTATGCGCTTGAATTTTGCCGTGCCATTGGATACAATGCGAGAAATAGTTAGGCGTTTAGAAGATGCACTCTCAAGGAGAAAAAAGAATGTTAAAGATTAACTGGGATGAGTACAAAGAGCATAAAAAGTACAGTCATCGTAAAGATAACTTTGAGACATTGATGGAGTTTATGAAGAGCTTTTACAACATACACTCACCTACTGAGATGTTTAATATCTTTGTAGAGGATGAGATAGCATCGATGATGCTAAAAAAACGCAACATTACCGATGCAGAGGGGTTAGAGAACTATCTCTTTAAACTCTAATGGATACAAATTTACAAAAAATAGAAGCCTTTATAGATGAGCACCATGTTCTCACCCTCGCAACTGCAGTAGAGAATGATGTGAGTGCCTGCTCTTTGTTTTATGCTTATGATACAGAGCATAAAAGCTTTATAGTAGCAAGTTCTGAAGATACCGAGCATATAGCAAATATCTCTAAAAATCCAAAAGTTGCCGGTAATATTTTCTTAGAGACCAAGGAGGTTGGAAAGATTCAGGGTTTGCAGTTTAAAGGGGAGTTTTGTAAGGTGCATAAGAGTAGACAAAAGCTGCTCTACTTTAAAACATTTCCTTATGCTGTAGCCCTTGCTCCAACACTTTGGGAGATAAAAGTACACTTCTTTAAACTTACAGATAATCGTTTGGGCTTTGGTAAGAAGCTTACTTGGCAGGTGCCTTTTCTTTAAATAGGGCACAATCAGTTCCACTGCTTTTAAAGACTACCATGGAAGGGATTTGCGCTGACTTAAAGCCATATGCCTTACATCCGTGAGGTTGCGTTTTCTCCCACGTTACATAATAATAGTCACATCGTCTACAGTTGATTCTTTTCATGAAGAGAAGTTTAACATATTTGGATAAAATAGCAATATAAATAAAAAAGGCAAAAAGAGATGAATAGTCAAATACTACTGATGTTACAACTCCAAAACCAGCTCAACAATGCAACAAATGGCGAAGAGTGGGTTAAGGGTGTTACAAAGAACAACAAAAAGATAAACTGGCGTCGCTGTATCTATATGGAGTGTGCCGAGATGATAGACAGCTTTGGCTGGAAACACTGGAAAAATATAGAACAAGAACCAGACTGGGACAACCTACAGATAGAAGTTGTAGATGTGTGGCACTTTATTATGAGTCTTTTGATAGAAGAGTACTATAAAGAGATGCGTGGCAGTGTAGAGAATATTGCAAATGATATTTCTGAATCACCAGCTCTCTCTTTGATTGAAAATGTAGACAATGGTTTTGCTTCACAAGAAGTGGTAATGGAGAAGATTGAAGATCTTATGCGCCATGCGCTTTCAAAAGAGCAACTTGATAAAGAGGGACTTGTAAAAGATTTCTTTGAACTTACAGCGATGAGCGGGCTGAGTCTTGATACGCTCTATCGTCTCTATGTGGGTAAAAATATCTTAAACCAGTTCCGCCAAGATAACGGCTATAAAGATGGTAGCTACATCAAGGTGTGGGATGGTGATGAAGATAATGTTGTAATGAAACGTATCTGGGAAGAGCATAAGAGTCTTAAACCAGATGAGCTCTACAAAGAGCTTGCAAAGGCCTATTTTTCATTAACAAAGAGTGTTTAGTTGCAAGAGGTTTTAAAAGTAGAAAATCTTACTTTTGGCTATACAAAAGAGAAGATACTCTTTGAGAACTTCTCCCTCTCTCTCAAAAAAGGAGAGCTCAAAGCCATAGTCGGTCCAAGTGGGGCTGGGAAGAGTACTATTTTTGAGCTTATTTTGGGTAACTTACAAGCAAAAACAGGAGCAATCAAAGTAAGTAGATGCAGTGAGGTCTTTCAAGACCCCTACAGCTCGTTTCACCCCTCTTATACACTCTTAAACCAGATAGCGGATGTTGCCCCACTTGATGAACTAGAGAGTTATCTTAAGCAGATAAATCTAGAGAGAAAACTCCTTGATAAACTGCCTCACGAACTCTCAGGTGGACAACTCCAGCGTGCCTCTATTTTGCGAGCTATGCTTATGAAGCCGGAGTTACTGCTTTTGGATGAGCCAACATCTGCACTGGATAATGTTGTGCAGCTGGATGTAATGAAGATGCTTATAAAACACCTCCCAAAGATGGGGATGCTTTTAATCACGCATGATATGGATCTGGCTAAATGGTGTGCTGATGAGGTTATTGCGATTTAAACAAAGAGTTAACTAAGTAGTAGCCACTCCCCGCCATGATGACTGTACCAAATACATTGAGCATCATGTTTGTCAGTGCAAGAGCAATACTGCCACCCTCAAAGAGTAAAAAGCTCTCTATGGCAAAAGTAGAGTAGGTGGTAAGTGCTCCAAGGATTCCTGTAGAGAGAAATGACTTTATATGTACCGGCAAGCTGGAGTACATAAAGTAAGCCACAAGTACTCCCATGATAAAACTACCAAGAAGATTGACGCCAAGTGTTCCAAATGGAAGTTCATGCGGAAGCTTATGTGAGATGAGACCATTGAGGTAGGCTCTGAGAACTGCTCCTATAAAACCGCCACTACCTATCGCTAGGATTGTTTGCCAACTCATCATCATAAACCTTTTGCATTTTTTCTCGTAGATCATTTAGCCAGTTTGGATCATCTTTGTCCGCTATAAAGCTATCTAAAAAGATAACACGAATAGTGCCTGGCTTGTAGTAAAAGCGTTTAATATCGTAATACTTCGCAGTCTCAATAAGCACAACCGGTTGTACACGAAGCTGGTACTTGTCTGCTACAACTTTTGCACCACTCTTAAAGGGCAGCATTCGACCGTTGCGTGAGCGAGTCCCCTCTGGAAACATAGTAATGACACGCCCTTTATTGAGACGATCTTTTGCGTTTTTTAGCAGTTTAATCAAAGATGTTTTACTTTTTCGCTCTATTGGGATATCTTCTGGCATACTCATAGCAAGACCAAAAAATGGAACATCAAAGAGCTCTTTTTTTGCAACCCAAGCAAGATCTTTTTTGCTTACTGTCTCCATAACACCGATGTCTAAATCACTCTGGTGGTTAATAAGAAACATCTGCGTTGCAGGGTCTTCACTCCCTTTTACATCTGTAGAGAAAAAAGTAAGCAGACGAACATACCAAGCAGCAATTTTTCGTGCGTAGGGACGCGGTAAGATAGGGTAGAGTAGTATCATCAAAACAAGTGATGAGAAGATTACTATAGTGGCATAGAGCCAACTAATATGAGCAAGTATCTTCATTTTTCACCCATCCGATTTTATTGTTTTGAAGCTGTACTTTTACAAACTTTTCTACACTGCCTTCTTTTGTAAACTCTTGTTGTGACTGTGTCGTTTCAAAAATTGTACTGTTTTTTACAGGGAGTAAATAGATATTTGCTCCCTCTTTTACGCATACACTTTTTTGTGGCATATTCAAATATGCGATATAGGCTAAAGGAACAAGAACAAGTATAAGATAAATGAACCTTCTGCGTAATAGAAAAATAACAAGAGCCATAAATGCTATAGCAGCAGCTATATACATTTTTATAAGGTCATGTGACTGATCTCTAGGTTTTAGATCACTCTGTGTAGTTACACTGTCATCATCAACAACAATAGGAATAGTAAGTTGTTGATATTTATTTTGAATAAGATTAAAATAGCTAAATTTAAAGAAGTCTATATTTTTGTCTATAACAACATAGTAGGTAACTTTTGGTTTTGTATATTTATCTCTTGAGAGTGACTCAATTCCCTGTTTATAAACCCCTGAAAAGTGCATCTCTTTCAGGTTTGCATTTTCTGCTTGTAGAACAAAAACTATAATATTGTGCATCGTATCATAAGCAGTTGTTTTATACTCTTTTAAGAGCAGCTTATTAGCAATGATATTTGAAAAATCTTTAGGAGGATTGAGTGTTATGACATTGAGTTTTTTCCCTTTGACATATGTTGGATCATACTCATCAGATTGGGGAGAAAGTGTTACTTTTACATCAGGAAGTTCTGCTTGAGAAGCAGTGATAAGCATTCTAAATGTATCATAAAAGAACTTACCTTTTTTCTCTCTTTTAGGAGTGCCATCGAGCACTTTTACACCATGGGGATGTAAAAAAGTATAGTTAATAGTATTGAAGTTTTTGACAGTAGAGAGGGTCTTGAGTGTTATGGGAACGATTTCACCTTTTATTACTCTTTTGGGTATCTCTTCATATTGCACATACAAAACCTTTGAGGCAAAAGCAGATGATACGAACAAAAGAGTAAGTAAAAGTAGTTTTAGCACGACTCAACAAATCCTTGAAGCATTGCAACACCGTCATCACTGCCAAGTACTGCTTCCATAGCACGTTCTGGGTGAGGCATAAGACCAAAAACATTTTTGTTTTTGTTGCAAACACCAGCGATTGACTCTACGGAGCCATTTGGGTTTTTGATGTTACCGTTTTCATCCGTGTAGCGAAGAAGAATCTGACCATTTGCTTCAAGCTCAGCAAGACCAGCTTCATCTATGTAGTAGTTTCCATCGTGGTGCGCGATTGGAATGTTTACAACATCACCTTTATTTAGCTTTTCTAAAAAGATGTTGTCGTTGTTCTCTACTTTAAGGTGATGGTGTTTTGAGATGAAGTGAAGACCCTCGTTGCGCTTGAGTGCACCAGGAAGAAGTCTCGCTTCTGTGAGTACTTGAAAACCATTACAGATTCCAAGAACTTTTCCACCTTTGTCTGCATACTCAGCTACAGCTTTCATAACAGGTGAAAATTTCGCAATAGCACCACTGCGAAGGTAGTCTCCATATGAAAATCCACCAGCCACAACTAAAAGATCAGTATCACTTGGGAGTGACTCAGCCTTATGCCATACTATCTCTGTATCACAGCCTAGTTTCTTAAAGGCATACTCTGTGTCATACTCACAGTTTGTACCAGGAAATTGTAAGATGGAGACTTTCATTATGCCAGCTCTATAGTATAGTCTTCGATTACAGTGTTTGCTAAAAGCTCTTCACACATTTTAGTTACATCTGCCATCGCTTTTTCTTTGTCTGTCTCATCAAGTTGTAGCACTATCTGCTTACCAACACGAACATCTTTAACTGCATCAAAGTGAAGTGAATCAAGTGCGTGATGCACAGCTTTTCCTTGAGAGTCTAAAACACCTGGCTTTAAAAATACGTTTACAATTGCTTTCATTATTATTTTCCTAAAATTCTATTTAAAACTTCTTCGTAGGCAACTTTTAGTCCACCTAGACCTTGACGAAATCTGTCTTTATCCATCTTCTCACCACTCTCAATGTCCCAAAAACGACAATTATCAGGAGAGATCTCATCGATAAGGATGATGTTTCCATCTTTGTCTTTACCAAACTCAAGTTTGAAGTCTACAAGATTAAGACCTTTTTGTGCAAAGTATGGTTTTAAGATATCATTTACCTGACGAGCCATTCTGCGAAGTTTGTCTAACTCATCTTGAAAATCTACAAGACCTAAGATAAGCGCATGCTGATCGTTAAGTTTAGGGTCTCCGAGTTCATCATTTTTGTAGTCAAACTCTACAAGAGTAAATGGAAGAACTTTTCCATCTTCAATACCAAGGTTGCGTGAGAGTGAACCTGTTGCAATATTACGAACGATTACTTCAATAAGAATAACATCTGCTTTTTTGTGAAGCATATGGTTGTCATCAAGCATCTCTACAAAGTGAGTAGGAATACCCTTTTCTTGTAACAGTTTAAAGAGCTCAGTTGAGATTTTATTGTTCAAGGCACCTTTTCCTGCTTCAGAAGATTTTTTCTCTCCATTAAAAGCTGTCAGGTCATCTTTAAACTCTGAAATTACTAAGTTTTCGTCATCTGTAGACCAGATCTTTTTTGCTTTACCTTCGTAGAGTAACTCTCTTTTTTCCATAGTACGCTTATCCTTTTGTGATGATTAAAGCTTTGATAATATCAACAGCTTCTTTGAGTTGTACATCTTTTTCCAACATTTTTGGCGTAATTATATCTTTTTTATCTTTTTTCTCAGCTTTATCTTTTGATTTTTTTCCATCAATTTTTTCAAGTTCGCTTTGAAGGTGCTGTTTTAGGTCTGCTTCTTTGATTGCAAACTCATTTTTAAATGTTTTTAGCTCACCTGGAAGAACTTTAATGTCTGGTGTTACACCAACAGCTTGAATCGTTCTTCCACTTGGAAGATAGTAACGGGCAATAGTAAGCTTGATAGCCTCTTTTTTTGTAATTGGAAGTACAACTTGAACACTTCCTTTTCCAAATGTTTTTTGTCCTATTGTAACTGCACGTTTATGATCTTGAAGTGCTCCACTTACAATCTCACTTGCACTTGCACTTCCTCCATTGATAAGAACTACCAAAGGAACTTTTGTGATTGTATTTGTCGGGTGAGCTGAATACTCTTTTGTCTCTACTTCACGTCTCCCTTTTTGAGAAACTATAAGCCCTTTATCAACAAAAAGGTCAACAAGTCCGACTGCTTGATCAAGTAGTCCTCCAGGATTGTTACGAAGATCTAAGATAATCCCTTTTGTATTTGCTTTATGTTTTTGAATCGCTTTAGTTACATCTTTTACTACTTTTTTATCAAAACTTGAGACTCTGATATACAAGATGTCATCACCAACACGTTTAGCATGAACCGATTCTATTTTAATTGTATCACGAATGATATGAACAACAAGAGGTTTACTTTCACCCTCACGCACAATAGTAAGGTCGATAGGATCACCGACTTTTCCACGCATCAGTGATACTGCTTCATCAATAGTCATACCAAGTGTTGGTTTGTCATTGATTTTTAAGATGATATCGCCAGCCTTTAGACCTGCTTTGTCTGCCGGTGTACCATCGATTGGAGAAATGACAGTGAGCGCACCATCTTTCATACCAACTGTGATACCAAGACCACCAAACTCACCGTTTGTTTGAACCTGCAGACGTTTGTAGTCTTTTTCTGTCAAATAGTTAGAATGGGCATCAAGGTTTTCCATCATACCTTTGAGTGCTTTGTCTATAAGTTCTTCTATGGTTACTTCATCAACATCATACTCTTCTACTATTGAGAGTACTTTTGTAAATTTAGAGAGTGCTTCAAGACGAGACTCCTGTGATGACTCTTTTTTTGTCTCCTCTTTTGCAAAAAGTGTTGAAGAAAAAAGTAAAGAAAAGCTAAGTGCTACCGATGTAAAACCCAGTGTTATAAATTTTTTGTTGTTCATTGTCAGCCTGTTTTGGTCTAATTTTGAAGCTATTATAGCAACTCTTGTTAAACATAATAAACAAGTTAAATAACAAATTTAGATTATTAGTCTATAATTACAAAATAATTCTATACTGCATAGCAAATATTTAGGAAGAAGATGAAAAACATAGTACTTATAGGTTTTATGGGCGTTGGCAAAGGTAGTGTTGCCCGCGAAGTTATAAAACATTCTGATTATATAGCAATAGATACTGATGATCTTATCGAGAGTATGGAGAACAGAAAAGTTAAAGAGATCTTTGAAGTTGAAGGTGAAAAATATTTTCGTAAACTTGAGAAAAAAGTGGCAAAATGGCTTGAAAAAAGTGTGCAAAATACGCTTATCTCAACAGGGGGAGGCTTCTATAAACAGGAAAATCTTAAAAAGATAGGATTGATTATTTTACTTGATTCTCCTTTTGATGCTATAATCAAACGCATAAAAGCACACCCAAATGCTGTAAAAAAATTGAAAAAAAGACCACTTCTGTCCGATCTTGAAGCTGCAAAGAAGCTCTATGATGAGAGACGACCTGAGTATTTAAAACTTGCAGATATCGTCATAGACGTAACAGATAAAAGTGCTAAAGAGTGTGCTAAAGAACTTTTAAAAAAGGTAAAAAAACATGATTAAAAAAATAATATTAGCCGTAGTGCTGGCTGTGAGTGCATTTGGTGCAGAAGTACATTGGGCAAAAGATTACAAAAGTGGTATCGCTCAAGCACAAAAAGAGCATAAGCCAGTACTTTTTGTTATCTCTCGCGATACATGTAAGTATTGTGTTTTACTGGATAACACAACATTGAAAGATCCAAAAGTTGTTGATGAATTAAACAAAAACTTTGTGGCAATTCGTTCATGGACAAATGAAGGAGACTATATTCCATATATATTACGCCAGAACACACCGGGTCTTCCAGGTATCTGGTTTTTGGATTCAGATGGTGAACCACTTTTCCAACCTCTTTTAGGATATGTAAAAAAAGAAAATTTTTATGGAGCACTCAAAACTGTTGAAGCAGAGTTCCAAAAAGTAAAAGGTAAAGATAAATGATATTTACAACAACACAAAGCAGTAGTTTTGAGGCTGAGTTTGAAGAGCTCTTAGGACGTGGAAAGATGGATATCGCTCACGTAACAGGTATCGTTGGCGGTATCATTTCAGAGATACAACAAGATAAAAACAAAGCACTCTTTACACATATATCAAAGTTTGACAACTGGACTCCAAAGTGTGATGCTGATCTACAAATTTCACAAGAGTCTATGGCAAAAGCGTATGAGAATCTTGATGAAAAGTTAAAGTCAGCGCTTCATATGGCATATGATAGAATCAAAGTCTATCATGAAAAGCAAAAACCACAATCATGGTTCGATACAGAGGCAAATGGAACTATTTTAGGTCAAAAAGTGACTCCGGTTGATTCTGCAGGGCTTTATATTCCTGGTGGTAAAGCAGCGTATCCATCATCACTGCTTATGAATGTTATCCCAGCGCAGGTTGCAGGGGTTGAAAACATTGTTGTATGTACACCTACCCCAGATAACGAGCCAAATGAGCTGCTTTTGGCAGCATGCCACCTCTGTGGTGTTACACAAGTCTATAAAGTAGGAGGAGCAAGTGCTATTGCTGCGATGGCATACGGGACAGAAACTATTCCTAAAGTAGATGTGATTACCGGTCCGGGGAATATCTTTGTAGCAACGGCTAAAAAAATGGTCTTTGGTGATGTAAATATTGATATGATAGCAGGGCCAAGTGAGATTGGTGTACTTGCAGATGACAGTGCAAATCCAAACCATATAGCAATTGATTTACTCTCACAAGCAGAGCATGATGAGATGGCAAGCTCTATTTTAATAACGCCATCACAAAAACTTGCTGATGCTGTAAAAGTAGAGATTGAAAAGTGGTTACAAAAACTACCACGCGAAGAGATAGCTAGAAAGTCAATAGAAGAGCGTGGTGCTATCATCGTAACACAAGATATGGATGAAGCTATTAAGCTGATGAATGAGATAGCTCCAGAACACTTAGAAGTGGCTACTATGAGTCCGTTTGAGCTCTTACCGTTTATAAAACATGCTGGAGCTATCTTCTTGGGTCATAACACACCTGAGGCAATAGGTGACTATGTAGCAGGACCAAACCATACCCTCCCAACTGGAGGAACTGCGAAGTTCTACTCACCTTTGAGTGTAGAGGACTTTATGAAAAAGAGCTCTATTATCTCTTTTAGTTCCGCTGCTATTAATGAGATTGGACAGGAGTGTGCACTCATTGCAAACACAGAAGGTCTTACTGCACATGAGCAATCTGTTCGTGTGAGATTAAAGTAGTCTTTACTTCACAATACTAGTTATAAAACTTCAGTTTATAACTAGTATAACCCCCTCAAATATAAGTTTTTTAAATATACACATATAAGAAAAACTATTACAAGTTTATCACATTTTTATATTCCCTTTAAGCTTTCTTAGCTACACTAGATACAGAAAAAGAGCTCAGAATGCCGTGCATAAGGGCTTCTTTTAAAGCAAATAAGTCGTAGTTATAAATCTTAAACTAGCCGTTTATTAGGCAAAAGGAGAATATATGCAATTAGGTTTCCTAGTTGATTTACACCTCTGTATGGGATGTAAAGGTTGTGAGATCGCATGTAAGGTGGAGAATGATGTTCCACTTAGTACATGGAGACTTCGTGTCAAATATGTAGATGTGGGAACATTCCCAGAAACAAAGCGAACATTTACCCCACTTCGTTGTAATCACTGTGAAAATGCTCCGTGTGAGAGAATCTGTCCGGTATCTGCTCTTCATTATATTGAAAACGGTATTGTAAATATCGATAAAGAGAGATGTATCGGTTGTGCTGGTTGTGTTATGGCTTGTCCATATGGTGCAATCTATATTGATCCTGAAACGCAAACTGCTGATAAGTGTACATACTGTGCACACCGTATCGCTTCATCAATGATGCCTGCGTGTGTTGTAGCATGTCCTGTTGAAGCAAATATCTTTGGTGACCTTGAAGATCCTACTTCAAACATCTCTAAATATATTCAACAGCATCGTGATGTTCAAGTACGTAAGCCGGAAAAAGGTACGAATCCTCACCACTTCTATGTAGGCGCTGGTCAAGTACACCTTAACCCACTGGCATCAAAACGTGAAGAAGGTTACAACCTCTTTAATAACATCACACATCTTCCACTAGGAGGGCATCACTAATGGTACATGAAACTTTAGCTGCTACAAATGCAGTCGTGACTTTGGATGTGGCATTACCAGAAGTATTTTGGGGCTGGTATGTTACTATGAATATGTGGGCAAAAAGTATTGGTACTGGTTTAGTATTTATGCTTTTCTTATTACTTAGACGTAATCCTGAAGAGATGAAGGGTCTACGTACATCTGCAATGATTGTATCATTTGTGATGATGAATGTTTTCTTACTCTTTACATTGGCAGATCTGCATCAACCGTTTAGAATGTGGCATATCTTTTTCTATCCACACTTGACATCTGCTATTACTGTAGGTGCATGGATGGCATCTATCTTTGTTGGTTTAGAATCTTTAATGATCGTAGTAATGCTTTTCAAAAAAGATACAGTTACATATGACAAGCTCCTTTTTTGGACAACGCTTTTAGCAATTCCTGTAACGCTTTATACTGCGGGTATTATGGCAGAAGCAACAGCACGTGAGCTATGGCAAATGCCAACGGAAGCTGTACAAATGATCTTAGCTGCGACACTTTCTGGTTCAGCGGCAATGATCTTACTAGGTGGTAACAAGCTTAGTGATGAGACAAAATCTTTCTTTGCAAATATTTTAGGTCTAAGTGCACTTATGGCATTTATCATCTATATGTCAGAGTATATCTTTGGTGCAATGAAAGCAGAAGAGGTAGCAGCAATCCTTCACTATGTAAAAGGTGACGGTGAATATGCAACAATGTTCTGGATCGGTCAATGGGTAGCATATATCTTACCTATGATTTTAGTAGCACTCTACAGAGTAAGTAGAAGTAGTGCAATGTTAAACCTAGCGGCTATTTTAGCAATCGTAGGTCTGTGGGTAGTTAAACATGTTTGGCTAGTTATTCCACAATTATTACCACTGAGTTAAGGAGAAAGTATAAATGTATTTACAAAGTAGAAGAACATTTTTAAAAGGTGCGGCATTTAGTGTTGCAGGTGTTGCTATAGCAAAAGGTGTATTTGCAACAGATGCAGCAGCGGAGTCTGTTGCAAACTCTAAATTTACAAACACTCCTGATACTCTCTCCTTTTATCCTCCTCAATCAGAGTGGGATAACTTCCAAGAACTCGATGGAGCAGATTGGAAACGTGGTGGTATTGAGCGTCATGGTGTAAGAAGTGAAGATAATCCAGATGGTATCCAGGTAAACAACTATACTATCGTTCCTACAGTTTGTTCAAACTGTGAAGCGGGTTGTGGTCTTACTGCATGGGTTAACAAAGATACTATGACTGTAAGAAAGTATATGGGTAACCCATTACATACAGGGAGCCGTGGTAGAAACTGTGCAAAAGGTTACGCGGTAACTTCTCAAATGTACGATCCAGATCGTATACCATTCCCACTTAAACGTGCTCCGGGTTCTAAACGTGGTGAGGGTAAATGGGTTCGTACAACATGGGATGAAGCTATGGCAGCTATCGGTAAGAAGATGCACGATACGCTCAAAAAAGGTGATGAGATCTCTAAAAAACAGATCATCTACCATGTTGGTCGTCCAAATGAAAATGGTTTTGGTCACCGTGTTCCACACTCTATGGGTGTAGATGGATACAACTCACATACAAACATCTGTTCTGCAGGTGCACGTCAGGGTACTATTCAGTGGGCAAATGATGACAGAAACTCTCCGGATTGGGCAAATGCAAGACTTATTTTCTTACAATCATCTCACGCAGCAGATGCTGGGCACTACTTCCAACAATCAGCTGGGCTTATCGCTGATGCACGTAAACGTGGTGCGAAGATGGTTGTACTTGATCCTCGTATGTCTAACTCTGCTGGTATGGCGGACTTATGGATCCCATGTTGGCCAGGTACAGAGACAGCACTCTACCTTTACCTAGCAAACCGTGTTTTACATGAGAAAGATTTAAACGGTAAAGATCTTGTAAACCATGAGTTCTTTAAAGAGTGGGTTAACTGGGATCGCTTAATGGCTAACCGTGAATATATCAAGAAACATATGCTTGGTAACGGTTATATCTCTAAAATGCCAAAAGATGACAGTTATGAGTCTTTTATCGAGATGATGAAAGAGTTATACTCTCCATATACAAAAGAGTTTGTTATCAAAGAGTGTAAACTTGAAGGTATGGATCATAAGCTTGATGCTCTATGGGAGATGTATATCGATGCAGGCGATAAGATCGCTACATACCTCTGGCGTGCAGGTCCGATCGCTCACCGTGGTGGTTGGATGATTACTCGTGCTGGTTTTCTGACACTCGCACTTCGTGGTGCACTTCGTGGTGATATCGGTGGAACATCTTTTCATCACTGGCATGAGATAAGTGTTGCTGGTAAAGGTGACAAGTCTACAGTAGCAGGTGAGAGACCTCCTAAGGTTGACGTGTGGAATGAAATCCCATGGCCACCTGAGTATCCACTCTCTTCATATGAGATGAGTCATATCATGCCTCACCTTCTAATGGATGATGCATGGCATGATAAGTGGACGAAAAAAGGGCTTAAGATTCCTAAGAGCATCGCGGTTTATATGCCACGTATGTATAACCCTGTTTGGATTAATCCAGATGGTTTTAGATGGATCGAAGCGCTTAAACGTGAAGATAAGATTGAGTTATCATTTAACCTCTCTCCAACGTGGTCTGAGACAAACTGGTACTGTGACTATGTACTTCCAGTAGGTCTAGCAGGTGAGAGAAATGATCAACAGTCAACGCCATCTAAACCAGAGCAGCGTATTGAGTTCCGTCAAGCGGTTCTTCGTGTAGCAGCTGAAAAAGCTGGTTGGAAAGCAAAAGATCCATCTCGTGCAACACTAGAAGCACACATGAAGTTTGGACTTGGTGAGATTTGGGAAGAGAGTGAATTCTGGCCAAATATCATGGTACACCATGTTGATCCTGATGGAAGCTTAGGTATTAGAAAATACTGGGCAAGTAAAAAAGATCCATCTCGTGCAGTAACTGTACCTGAGTACTTTGATGCGGCTATGAGTCTTCTTCCACGTCTTAAAGAGACAGCAACGAAGATGTATCCAAATGAAGAGTTCCCAGTATATGCATATATGAGAGATCATGGTGCATGGACAGAGAAGACTAATGTGTACAAACCACAAGAAGAGGAACTTAAAGTTGACTCTAAATATGTTTATGCACATGGTAAAAAATATCCTAAACATGAAGTGAAAAAAGATAAGTTTGGAGCTTTATGGGTAGAACATGATGGGCGTGAGCACTCTATCGGTCTTGTAAAAGATGATAAAGTTCTTGCTGGTTTTCATACAAGAAGTAAAAAACTTGAGTTCTTCTCTGAGTGGTTTGCTGAGTGGAAATGGCCAGAGTATGCTATTCCGGTTTATCCACGTAATGAGGGTGAGTACAAAAAAATGGAACACCTGGTAACTCAGGTACACCATAGTTTCATGAAAGCTGACAATGAGTTTGCATTAAATACAGTATTTAGACTACCGTATAACATTCACACTCGTTCAGTCAACTCGAAACATCTTATGGAAATCTCTCAAAACCACAACCCGGTTTGGATCTACACAAAAGATGCGGAGAAACTTGGTATCAAACGTGGTGATCCTATCCGTGTTAAAGTTACAGATACAGTCTCTGGACTTGACAGTGGTTACTTTGTGGCAATGGCAGTTCCAACTGAGGCAACTCGCCCTGGTGTTCTTGCTTGTTCACACCATGCTGGTCGTTGGAGACTTAAAGAGTCTGTAGATATTCCAGGGTTTGAGCATCCGTTAACTATTATGGGTGTTGGTGCTCCGACATATGAGATGACAAATGATGGTAAGGTAGGTACACTAAAACCTACTGGTGGCCTTCATGCTCGTCATGATGTATGGCAGTTTAAAGAGTACAACAAAGATCTTGACAATATCTGGTGGGATGGACTAAGTGGTTCATGGCAAAATGCTGTGGCTCCTTCACATCCAGATCCAATCGCAGGTAACCATGCATGGCACCTGAAAGTTATCATCGAAAAAGCGCAAGCTGATGATAAGATTGGTGACATCGTTGTTAACTATGCTAATAACTTTAAAGTTTACCAAGCGTGGAGAGATCAACTGACTCGTCCACTCGATCATAACGATACAGAGAGACGTCCATGGTTCATCAAACGTCCAGCGGTTCCTCTCTCTAAAAAAGCTTACGAATTTCACGTTAAAGCGTAAGTTCTTTATTAAAGCCCACTTCAAGTGTGGCTTTAATATACTACATACAAAAGATAATCCAAAAGGTACATTGTAAATGCAAGAAAATATCCTCACGCAGCAGATTGCTCGTATAAATATATATGCGCTTCTTTCACGACTTTTAATGAGTGAAGTTGATGAAGAGATGCTAGAGTTGATACTCAAAGATGAAAATATGTTGTCTTTTTTCCCAACATTTGAATCATGGGAAAAAAGAGAACACTATAGTAATAAAGATCTCATTGAGAAGTATCTCAATGTTGACTTTACAAACCTCTTGTTATTACACCTTATTCCATATGAGTCTTTTTATACACGAGAAGATCAGATGATGGAGACAGGTGGAGACAACCCGGTTCAGGCGATCTTTAATGCTTTTGAGTTTAATGTAGCTCTTGATAAAGCACGTGTAATGGCAGCTGATCATATCGCTATAGAGCTTGAGTTTATGTATGAGCTTGCAAAAGCAGAGCTCAAAGCCATAGAAGAGGGCAATATGCAAATCGCCAAAGAGATAGCACAGATAGAGTATGGCTTTTTAAAAGATCATATTTTAGAGTGGGCTCCGATGTTTTTGCTTAATATGAAAAATGAAGCAGGTACGGCATTTTATTATGATCTGGCTGACTTTGCTTTAGAGTTTATCTTGAGTGATTTTGAATACTTAAGTGAGCTTAAAAAGAGAGACTATGACTATCTGGCAGGGAGTAAATAATGGATATCAATGATTTAAATGATTTACGTAATGAGTTTGAAGCACTCCAAAAGAGAAACATGCTCCTTGAAGAGTGTGCTGAGGGGTGTGAGCTTGATGAGGAGTCACGTGAAGAGTATCCAGACTATTTAGCGGCAATCTATACAGAGATTATGCCACCAGTTAAGAGTGGTATCTACTTTTCACGCTGGGATCTAAAAACTCTTGCTTCTACACTGGGTGAGTCGTTTGCGCTAGATGTGCGTGAGCGTATGTTTAAGAAGTTTATGCAGTGGGTAGGAACTCCAGAAGATATGCAAGAGGTTATTCGTGTTTTTAAAGAGCATATTGACATGAAGTGTGATCTCTATCGTGACTATAGTGAGAGATATCCATCTTCAAAGCCTATTTTTGATGAGAAAATCAAAAAAGCAGACTCTGCAAAACGTTATCTTGATAAAGTTTATACAGAGTTCTTTACTTAATTTTAAATAGTTTTTGCAAGAAAAGGTACTTAAGCTGGAGTACCTGCTTCTTGCTAAGGCTTTTGAGATTACTTCTAGCTTTTTAATCCCTTTATGATTTTTACAATCTCTTTTTTTATCTGTTGAAATTTATAAGTACTCTTTTTGTTATAGACGATATCTTCAAGTTTGTGATGAAGAGGATAGAACTCTTTTTGATTTTGATACTTGTTGGTAAGTAAAAAGAGTAACTCTTTTGCATCTGTTGTATTGTAAATATCTTCAAAGGCACTCTTTTTATCCTTTTTCTTCTCTCTATGCAAAATTTTTGCACTTATAAAACCTGCTAGAAATATCAAAACATAAAGAAAGAAGTTTTGTACTTTCTCATAGAAAAAAGGCTCTGACGGGTACTCATCTCTATCTAGCAGTGTCTCTGTATTCGCTGGGTTTACATGAACTTTATACTCTTTTGTTTTGAGGGTATAGTATCTGTTGTCTTGTGGAGAGAAGCAGTGTATACTTTGAGAGGGAAGAATGAAGTCTTGGCTTGCTACGATAGCATAGCTATACTCTTGCTGTATCTCATAGCCTTTAGGTGAGGCTTTATTGTAGTGTTTTGTGATATTTTTAAAAATATTAAGTGCATCATTTTGTGGGATAAGCTCTAGGTTAAACTCATCAAAACCGATTCCTTTTAAAAAATATTTGAGATGCAAAGCTTCATAGGCATCAATGCTTGTTTTATCTATTTGAGAGTTTATCTCAAACTCACCCACCAAATCTACATCTTGAGGAAGTGCTTTTACCTGTAGCTCTAAAGGTGTGAGTGAGATATGTGTGTTGTCTGTCTCAATCCACTTTACATTATCTCTACTGCCTTCATAAACCTGTGCAATTGCCTCATCACTTGCAACTTTTACAGTAAAATTGAAGTCTATGGCGATTTTACCGCTTTTAAGAGGAAAGAGCAGATAATGAAAAGTGGTTTTTTTATGATGGTAGGCGAGTTCATTAGCCTCTTTTTTTAAGAGTGTGATTTTATAGTCGGGACTTTTTTTGGGTTCTAAAAAGAAAAACATGACATCAGATCTATCTTTTTGTTCGGCTGTAAAGGTTAGCTCTACGGCCTCTTTTACGTAAGGATATTCTTTATTGGCCCTTAGGCTAAAGTCAACAAGCTGATTTGCATAGAGTCCGCTAGCAATGAGTAAAAGCAGAAGCCATCTACCATGGATGTTTTTCATTTGTATATCCTTTGTTGATAAGTTCATAGGCTTTATAGCTGAACTTGTATTTTTGTTGTTGCGCTTTTGTTGTTTTTGCATCTTTTTTTTGATACTGCTGTTGTGCTTTTTTTGTTCCTGAGCTTGCTTTTGACGAGGATGCATTGGCAGAGGATTTCTTCTTGGAAGATTTGTTACTCTTCTTTTTACTGCCTGCACCACTCTTTTGATTGACTTTGTCTTTTTTTAGAGAGTCATACATCTCTTTTTTCTCAACAAGTTTATATCTGTAAAGCTCTAAAAGATTTTCATAGCTTGCTTTGTCGTATCCCAAAGCAAGTGCTTTTTGATAATAGATCTTTGCTTTGTCATATTTTTTGAGTTTTGTTGCACAGATACCTAATGTATAGAAGATGTTTTGTTTGAGTTTAGCATCTTGTGTTCTGATGCTTGCTAGAAGCTCGGCAGCTTTACGGTACTTTTGTAGTTTGCAAAGAGTCAGGGCTTTGTTATACGCACTCTGTGGTGAAGGTGAGAGCTTTTGAAAGTGAGTATAGGCCAGAGGATAGTTCTTGCTCTTGTAAGCTTTCTTTGCCTCTTGGATGTGGTAAAAATCAAAGAGAGAATCAGCATGGCTCGTTTGTGATACAAAAGGGCTTACAAAGAGTAGCAGTGGTAGCACATTTTGTATCTTTGTGACTGCTGCTATAAAGAGAAGCAGTGAGAGTAGAAGAGGGAAGTAAAAGAGCTCCTTGTACGAGTGTATCATTATTGAGAGCTTTTTATCTTTTTTTTGCTGCTTTATAGCACTGCTAAGTTTAGTTGCCAAAGCACTCTGTGTTATCTCAAAGTACTCTCCCTGGCATGCATCTGCCAGTGGTTTTAAGATAGGGTTGATTCTTGAGATGACAATATTGTCATTTTCATCTACGAGAGTTTTATTATCTTTTTTTAGTAGAGCTCCTTTGGATGATGCAGTCGCTATGATAAAGGGGTGAATGGTGTTTTCTTTACAGAGTTGCGTGAGCTCTTCGAGGTCATACTCTTCCCCTCCATCTGTGTAGAGAATGAGGTTTTTCTCCTCAAAAGAGAGTTTGGCAACTGTTTTAAAAAGCTCTTTTAAAGAGGTAGATTTACTCAGGATATTTTGAGGTTCTATGGC
>Ga0256828_1000450_pt1 | contig 27406 bp, 27 predicted proteins | sample CV88metaG_FD_185993 | JGI IMG/M metagenome (GOLD analysis project Ga0256828, IMG submission 185993) | Hydrothermal vent microbial communities from East Pacific Rise, Pacific Ocean - CV88 | ecosystem: Environmental > Aquatic > Marine > Hydrothermal vents | place: Pacific Ocean: East Pacific Rise...
GAACTTGTAGAGACATGTATGAATGCGAATATAAAATATTTATATCTTAGTAAGTTATATCCTCCTTACGATAAAAGTGTTATTAAAATCATAAAGTTCTTGAGAGGCTTCTGGATTAACTCTAAAGTTAGAGATCCTGATAATGTTAAATTTAAAAAACTTGGTAAAGATTTTGTAAAAATCGCAACGGGCAAGAAAACTGAAAGAGTTATTGTTACAGTTGTTATTTCGCTTAGTATATACTTAATGCTTATAGCGATAGATAATAGTAGACCGAACTAGGTCTACTATTTATTTTTTACATTTATTAAATTACATCATGATTTGATGACATTTTAAAAAAACTAAATAAGACAATGAATGATGATAAATCCGTGATAGAAAATTTAACAAATAAATTTAAAAAAATTATTAAAAGAAGTGAGGACGAAAAAACAATAAAACTTTCTAATATTAGTAAATCCGTAGTTTTGAGGAGTTATGCTATTAATGTTATGTCTATAGATTTTTTAACCTTACTAAAGGATCTGCGTACATTTCAAAAAATGATATCTGACTATTACAAAGTTAAAGACGATGATCTAAAAAATACAAACCCTATTTTAAATAGTATAGGTATCTACGAAATTATAAAAGACGATAAAGTTATAGGCGTTCTCGTTCCAACTGTTCATTCGTTAAGTTTATCTAAAAACTTAGCGTTTAAATTAGTAAAAAACACAGATCTTTGTCTTTCAGAAACAGGCAAAGAATTTTTTGAATCGTATTCAATCTTACGTTCGTCTGGAATATTTTTACCTGTTAATAAGACACCTATGGATGTAACAATTAGTAAGTTTGTAGATAAAAACTTAGCTTTAGATAGGAACTACTCTGAATCAACAGTTAATAAAGACTCTATTGATATTGATGAACAAGATTTAAACTTTATTAAAGACTTCTACAAAAATATCAATATGTATTTTTCTAAAGGAAAATTTAACGCTATAGCTAAATATATAGATGTTGTACAGAAATACAACACAGATAAATCTAATATCCTTAGAGACCATCAATGGCATGATGACATCAAAAAAACATCTTGAAACTAGTACTGAAAAAAACAAGATTATAATAGTAGTAGGTGCTACGCATGTTCTAAGATCGCCGTTAAATAGTAAAGACATAAACATAAGAGATTATATTTCTACTTTAGGTTATAAAGTTAAAAAGAAAATTATAAAATAGTTGTTTTCTATATTCCAAGTATCATAACCATATGGTTATGATACTTGTTAAAATAGTGTTAAGGTTTCAAATGATACTTCATTGATTTCTGATATGTTATTAACTTTACCTAGTAGTGACTCTTTAGCTAAATCTTTAATTTTATTCTTATTCTTAAATATAGTTATATCTGTTGTCTCTTTAAAAGATGGCTCAATGTTAGTTATTATATTAGTCACATCATCGAATGAATTCTCACTTTTATCATTCTCTATATAATTAAGAGATGTCTCTGAAAAGTTAGGTATGTAAGAATTTACATTTTTTCCTATGTCTAAAGCAGTTATATCATTTAAAAAATCTATAGAATTTATATTTGAATTATCTTTTAAAACCATAGGTATGGTATTACTAAAAATCTCATTTACATTATCTTCTGTTAATCTATCGTCACTATTAAATATGTCATGCATAGCTTTTAAAGAACCTGGTACTCCTGCACATAACAAAGCTTGTGTTATTGCAATTAGTCCGAAAGAAAACATGTCGAAATTTAAATTAAATTTATTATTAAGCGTATCATTATAATAATTACATGATGTAACAAATAAATTTTCAAAACTATTTGTATCTTTTATAGTAAGTCCAAAACCTGTAAATAAAGAACTTATAAAATTTGTTAACTTATCTATAAGATCTTTAATACCTAAACTATCAAAAAGTGATAAAAGTTCATTTATAAAAGCTAAAACTTGATTCACTATTTTCATAACAGTTTCATAAATTTCTGTAAAAGTTTTAAATATGTCATCAATCACCATGAGTATATCTTTCACAATCGGTAAATCTTTTACAAATTCTTCTACTTCATTTAAATCTATAAAATTACTTATATTAAAATCTTGATTAATTGTATCTTGTATTTTAGTCATTTTCTTAGTCCTTAGGTCATATCAAACTATTTATTAAAAATCAACGAGAAAAGTGTATCTGAAAAAAAAAACACCTCTATATTATTTAAATGTCTTAACATAAATAAAAAAAAAAGCTTTGTCTATAATATATATATATATATATTATAGATCATTTAGAACGCGAGTTCTGAAAACTCTGATGCTGTTTCTCATTGCAGTGTCAACATTTACAAAGGAGTAAAGACGATGAGATCTGTTAAAAAACAGAAAAAAGATCTCTCTAAGATAGAGAGAGAAAATATAGAGGTGTTGAATAAATCCCAAACATGGAGTAAGGGTTCAATTTATAACATAAGGTTCAACGGTCATAACCGTAAGAATCCAATAATTAAGGATAAACACAATCTTGTGTTTATCCATGGCGAGTTCATGGTTCTTACAAAAAAAGAACTGGAACAAAAAAAGATACCACTAAGTTTAGTGGTTATTTCTGCGTCTAAACTAAACATTCATAATGTGAATAGTTTGGTAAAAGACTATTTCGATAAGAGCAATCTTAGAGAAAAGATAAAAAAAGAGATCGAAGAAGCAGTTAAAGAAACGACTGTGGAGATTGAAAAAGCGTCTAAGTCTGAAGATAATAAAGTTTCTAAGACTCTAGACGCTGAAATAGTTGTCGAGAATACTGATTCAGAAACAAGTTCTGACAAAGACTCGATTGATAAAAACTCATCATCAGATGAGGAGGAGGTTAAGACGTACACTCCTAGTAAACATTGGGAGTTATTCGCATGTTAGGTCTGTCGACCTAACATGTTATTTTTTTTTTAATCTTCGTATATGATAAAACTATCTGTCTCACTAACATGATCGTCATTTTTTAAAAGTTCTTCTAAATTAGATACATATTGCTCTCCTATAACTTTATTAGATATAATAGACGTAACATCTTCTATCATTCTTTCATTTAACATTCTTCCTTTAACAGATAACGATTGAACGCTATGTGCGTTTTTAATCTGTTCAAAATTATACGGTATCTCTTCAATAAAACTTATAGGTGTTCTACTATAAATTCCTGGTATTGTAGCCACTACGTTATTGTTCTCATCTACAATATCGACACTGGCTTTTGGATTACCAGCGTAACTAATAAATTTATCTATTAAATACCTATTAGTCTCATCTAACGGTATATGACCTAAAAATATAGGTTCAAAATATTGCCTATAGACATCTAACGGCATTGTTTTATTTTTTAAACCTGACATAACATTAACTATGTTTAATGTTAAATTATTAACATACTCTGTTTCTCTTGTTTTCATCACACTATCTACTTTTTTTAATGGGTTCATTTTTTATCCTTATTTGTATAAATTTATATCTTTTTTAAAATAATCAATTTTATTATCAATAACATTAACAGACTTAAAAAGTGTGTAACCGTCTGCTTCTATGTTTATATCTATATTAAAATTATTATCATTATCCATATCGGTTATATCGACAATAACATTAATATCATTATAATTACTTGCATATAATAAATGTAATGATTTTTGAATTTCTAATTCTAACTCATCTTCTATTTCATACTCAGAGATTAACCAGTCTAAACTACTAATATTATGATAAAAATAACTTTGTGAATTCTTAGATGCTAAGAAATATTCAAAAAGTTTGACCATTATAAATTTCTTGTCTTCAAGATTTCCGTCTGTGCTTAAAGTCGGTAGCATAAATGTCCTTACCATTATTTATTCAAACGAATTATTAGAGTATAGTAATATGTTTGATTAAAAAACGGAGAAAACAATGAATAGACCTATTAATATTTTAGATTTATCTGACATACACCTTGGACATCACGATACAAAAACTGACTTTATCATAAAAAATTTAAAGACATTTTTTTCTGATTATCACACAATAATAAAAAATGCAGATTATATAACGCTGTCTGGAGATTACTTTCATAAGTTACTCGCGAATAATAGTAACGACTATATAATGGCTATAGACTTTTTAATTTTCATAGCTAGTTACTGTAAAAGAAATAACATAGCATTTAGAATACTTGAAGGGACACCAAGTCATGATGTTGGACAACTAAAAAGTTTTAGTAATACCCTTAGAGAGTTATCTATAGATATAGATTTTAGGTACATCGATACTTTATTTATAGAGAGAAATGAAAAACTTAAGTTTGATATTCTATATATTCCTGATGAGGTTAATCACGAAGCAGAAAAAACTGAAAAAGATATTTTAAAATTACTAAAGAATCATAATCTTGATTTCGTTAACCATATAATTATGCATGGTCAGTTCAATCATCATTTACCTATAGTTAGTAAATCTAGTTTTAATGAAGATTTTATGCATAGTATATGTGATGGTTATATAATAAATGGACATATACACATATTTTCTACTTTTGATAGAATAATAACTGTCGGTAGTTTTGATAGACTTACACACGGCGAAGAAAATAGAAAAGGAGCTGTTTATATTTCATATCTTTCATCTGGAAATGAATATCTTTTTTTAGAAAATAAGCACGCCAAAATCTATAAAACTCTCTTATATGATCTTGTAGAACCTGAAGTTATAATCAACGATATACGTAAATTAAAATTACCTGTTGATAGCCACATACGTATAAAATCTAACCGTATAAACAGTAATAAAAATATAAAATCTGTTCTTAACAATATGTTTAAGAATTATAAATTTAAAATAACAGACAATAAAGAGGAGAAATCGACCAAGCAAACTTTGGAAATAAAATTTAATGAACTACATATTACAAAAGATAATGTCTCTAAATTAATAGATGAAAAGTTACTAAAACTTAATTTAAATGAATCGTTATATAAATCTATACATAACGAGTTAAAATTATTAAAAGGATAAAAAATGTTAACAAGATTTAATGTAAAACTAGTAAAGGTGTATGATTATAATACTGTAAAAAAAGATAAAGACACTGTTTACGTTTTTGGGGATAACCTCATTGAGAAAGGTCAAACTGGTCAAGCTGTGATAAGAAATTTGCCAAACACAGTAGGTATACCTGTAAAAAGATTCGCGTGTTTAAAAAATGACTATTGTTATTTTTCCGATAGAGAAGAAGAGTTCGAAATTGTTTCAGAAAAATTAAATAACCTTGAGAGATATGTAAACATGGGTTATAAAATAGCATTGCCTGCTACGGGTATCGGTACAGGGATTGCTGATCTTAAAAATAGATCGCCTAAGCTATTTAAATATATAACTAACCGCTTAAGAAAACTACATTCTGAATATTTAACACATACATCTAGAGATTAATCTCTAGATGTATAAACTTTTTTATCGTTAAGACTTTAACTGTAAAGGAGATAAAATGGATTTGAATACTCGTACTACTGGCTCATACGGTCTATCTGTTTCAACGTCGATAGCATTTGAAACAATGTTCGGTAAAAATTCTGATAGTTATGACATAGAAAGAATAGGTGATAGTTTAGAAATATCTAGTTTTGAAAGATGTTATATAAATATTTATCTTTTAATACGTAATATAATCATGTCTTATGAGAAACACATAATAGAGATAATTCTTAATAGTTCTGTTAGTATTCTTAATAACATAATTCTATCAGAAATAGAAAATATTGAAAGTATGTTTCGTAATAGAGACTGTGAATTGGTATGGTTGATTCCTGACTATAATAAAGCAAAAATAACATTATTTAGAAAAGGTAAAATAAATGTAAAATCTAGGATATATTTTAAAAGTGTCGATATTGTTAAACAACTTAAAAAGAGAATAAATGAATTAGGAAATATACTAGAAGATATTAAGATAGAGAAAACTAATAACGATATTTTAATATTATCTCATATTTCATTAGATCTATTAAATTTTAAACGTTGCAAGAAACTAACTCTTGTAGAAACAAGTACTGGTCACATAATAGAGAAGATAGATTTTAATAAAAAATATCATAGTAGTAAAAAATATAATAAATTTATGTTACCGTATAACGAAATACTTCTACGTATTTTAGGAGATGGATTTCTGCTAAATACTGTAAGAAACGATAGTAAAAATGTCATTAACGAAATAGCGTTAAAATATAAATGGAATAGACTAACGACTGAGGATAAGATAAGATTGAATTTACTATTAGATAGTAACGGTAAAGACCTTCTTAATTCTGTATCTCATTTAATTATGTACTAGTTTAGATGCAAATATTTTAAAAACTATATTATATGTATGAACCACTAGGTTCGTGCACGAAACCAATTATAAGGAGTGTTGATATGAAGATTAAATATATCAACGTTAATAATACTAGACCTGTCATGCTTTCTGTCACTCATAATGACAGAGAGATTTTCTTCGCTCTTAACCGAGTTATAGAAAAGGCAAAAAAATATGATCTTGAGAGTGAAGATCAGTTTCTCTTATTAGAGAAATTTTTAGATATTAAAGGAGAAAAATTTAAAACTCAACTTTTTAGTCAGTTAGTTATATTAAAAGACACAGCTACTGAATTAATGGTGGATAACGGATTTATATTCAAGGAGAACATGTCAAACATGATTAACATGTTCAATTTTGAAGAGTTAAGAAATTTTATAGAGAATTATCCTATAATACCACCAACAGCTCTTGTAGACGAATTTGACATGTCTAACGAGAAAGATAATATAGGTACCAAAATACAAACTTATACAAAAGATCAATATTTAGATTTAGTGAGTATAGCTCTTTTAAGTAAGTTATTTGTAGGACCTATAGGTCATTATTATAATGCTAATACAAATGAAACATTAGAAACAGCTAAAGAGTATTCGTTAATCTTTTTGATTATAAATAATTCTAACTGGTTGAAGGATAACGTTATAATAAATAAACTTGTAGATAGTTTTGATCTTATAGTAGAGAATACATTGTCGAATAGTAAAGATAAAGGTGTTTCTTTTACTAGAGGTGTTGCAAAGAGTGATTTTAAACTATATCTTTTAGGACTAACGTTAATTAAGCTCATGCCGGTAAGCATTACAACAAGAGACAATAGTAGTACAAACATCATAACTTTTATTTATAGTACAGCTATGAAAATCTTAAATACTAACACTGGTATTTTAGAAAAACAACCAAAGCAAGAAGAAGGCGAAACCGAATCAGCGTTAGAGATTATTAGAATAACTTCTGATATTGCTCTAGGAACAGCGTCAGAATTTAAACTGTATTTAGGTGATATATATAAAGTACTTGAGTTTTATAACATAGAGGACAAAGATAGAATAGTACCTATAGTTTTATCATCGCTGGAAAAACTATATAAATTTAAAATTGTAAATGAAGACGTATTGATATTGTGTTCATGGATAATGAGTATAACACCTGTTAAAAATGACCCAAGGGTAATAGGTTATATTAGACCTGAAAGTTTTAAATATCTAAACCTTAAGAATCCTAATAAAAAATTAGGAGATCTTATAAATTTATTAACTATATGTTACACTATAACATATTATTTAGATTTTAGAGTTCTTGGTGACTATATATGTTCTATTAAAGTTACTGACGAAACAGTAATAACGCCGACTACAGCAAACGAACAGATAAAAAAATCCACTAAAATAGAGTTAGCAAATCGTTATAGCCTAAACACCACAGTCAATAACGATGAAATAGATACAATTCTAATAGTGGACTGCATTAACAGCTATGCTAAAATTCTTCTTGAGACCAATTATAGATGTCTCTTACCAGAATCTCTTAGACATAGTAAACTTGAGATTTTAGAAAAACGTTCAGATATAAAAGAACAACTAGCTCAATTACTGTTAAAACTTTTTGAACACCGTGATATAAGTAAAAAACAATAAAACAATTTTAAGGACAATTTCATGAGTTATTTCGGAGAAACTAAATTAGAAACTATAATAGCTAGATTAATATTAATTCCAGTTGTAGAAAAACACGACATGGTTCAGAGAAAATATCACTTAAACGTGACTCCAGAAAGTTTAAGGAGTGCTGGAAACCTCATTGATCATAAAGCTAACAAAATCCAAGATAAAGATATTATAGATTATGCGCCAAATATATTTACATATAACTTACAACCAGATTTAGCAATCGGTATAGATAACGGATGGAAACAACGTAGATTTAGTTTCATGCTTGAACTTCATCATTTAGATAGAGACAGTATGACAGGAAGTATAAACGGTAAAAGTATAGAATATATTCAAGGATACACAAACTATGATGGAGCCTCAAGAAAGAGAGATAATTACACTGGTAAAGATTTAGTCATTATGGACGAACGAATGGTTTTCTATATTAACAGTGTTATTGGTATTAGAGAAATTCCGATACCTGGTACTGACAGCGTAACGCATTCATTAATGTTTAAATTTAACTTAATGACAAACCCACATAGTAATAACGAAGAACTTATGCTAGATAAAGAAGCATTTAAAGTCTTAAGACCAGTGGATATAGCAAGTGATTTTATGTTAAGAGAACAGTTAGATCCGTCTATACCTACATCTAACTTTACAAACGTAATAGACTCGAATATGATTATAGAATCTAAACATGATAATAAAAATAACCTAAAACAGGTAAGTAGTATACTTAATTCAGCATATAATGCAAAAGTCAATTCTGAGTACCTTAACGACAGAGCTTCTTTATTCTCTCATATGTCTTCTAATTTAAGAGAACCCAGTATTGCTGACGTAAATTTTATGACGGATTTAAGTTATGAATACGGGTCTTATTCAACAACATTTGATGCTAAGTTTCTAATATTTAAAGATAAATATTTAAGTGAAAAATCAACACTTTTACCCGACACAATAGATACACCTATAAACACAGACAAAGATAGTTTGATTTTATTCAGTAACGACACAGAGTATGTTGGTAGAACTGCTGAAGAGGCTAGATTAGCTAACTTAGTATCTGAGGTTTTAGTACCTATGATATTTAGTAAGAATTTATCGAGTTTTTCATTTAGTTTAACAACAGAGTTAGGTTTTCACGAACCTATCTTTACTTATATGAGTTCTAGCAGTTTTATACCTATTGTCAACGCTAATAAAATGATCTTAGTATCTGCTTTAGAAGAACTAATTATCGATACCTTACTTCCGCAACTTACAAAAGGTAATAGACAACTTATATCGTTAATGTGCTATATAAATCTTTTGGGTCAGAGTAGAGTAGCTATATCTGTAAACAACGGACCATTAATACCGTTCGCTATACCTACTTATGCTAATGCCTTGTACGATAGTAACATCGTTAGAGGTCAACATCGTATAGATACTGAGATAAATTCTTGGGGTCAAGCAATAAATTTGATATTTTAAAAAGGACAAATAATGGATATAATAGAATTTTACGAGAAGATACTTCTCAGTTTTGGCTTAACAGTTACGTCGGATGGTTTCATTAAATCGTCAGACAAACCAATAACAATAAACGGGAAACCGTTTGTTGTACCTACTAAAGACCAGATAGAGACACTTTACGCCCCAAACGATAGAGGAGAATTTGTAGCAAATAAAGTTATTTTTAATCCTCTTTACGAGCGTTTAACTAACGATGATTCGTCAGCTGTAAAATATTTGAAAAAATATATAGAAAATAAACTTATATTAACCTATAGTATCTTGGGTAATCTATTACTTAAAGCTTATCAGAGTAACAGTAAAGAGTTAGGAAATAGAATATCAGATTTTGTAATTCTTATGAATTCAGCTAAGACTAGAAACATAAAAAAACTTGTCGATGATACAGTAGAAAAGAAATGGAAATTTGTATCTAACAATATGTTCAAAGATTCAGATTTTAAACCTATTTCGATATCTTTAAAGAAAAGTGTTATAAAAGATGGTGAACGATTTTATAGAGGATTTGTTATAAACTCACCTCTTCTTGAAACGATTCAAGAAGATGAACATTTTAAAGACTCTGCTAAGACTAGGAATATCATAAAAATACTTATCACGTATTTAAACACTCTAATTAATAGAGACAACGATAACATTGTCTCTATAAGTTCAGATAGTGTAAGTCCGACATTTATGGTTATTCTTAAAGCATGGTTTAAAATAGGAACAGAGTTTAATAAACTTATTGACGAACTTAGATTTATAGATAATGAGATATGTAATAATATATATTTTGATCTTAAATTCCAACTAAAAGATTTAAATTTTGAAAAGTTTAAAAACCAAGCTGAATCATTACCGTACGAAAGTAATGACGGTTTAATTGTTGAGGAAGAGATACCTAGTTCAAACGCTAATGATGCTCCGTTTGATACAACTACTAGAAAAGATGATAGTTTTACTACTGACATAGGCGAGATTCTAAAGAACGCTGATCCTATGGTTAACGTTCAACAAGAGATAGTTAAAGCAAAAATTAATGAAGCAACTACAGTTAATCGTTCTTCTAATTTTAATCAGCCTAACAGAATACCTGTTACTAACACGTACGGTCAGTCACAGCCAGTGTATGGTCAAAATCTTCCATACCAACAACAAGCTATGTTAACTCAAGCACCGCAAGGTTTTAATCCTGGTATTCCAGACTATTTCGTCAGAGATCCTAGAACTAATCTTCTTTTCGATAGAAGAATAAATTTATTATATGACGAAATGTCTAAAATATACATAGACCCCGCAACTAACGGACCTGTCGATCCACGGATAGTTGAAAATCTTCTGATGCGTTCACAACAACCGCAATATCAGACACATATGATGACTCCACAAACACAATATGGAGATTATCGACAACCTGTGCAAGGTTTCGATATGGGTTTTCAACAACAGAACTCAGGACCACTTAAGACAAGACCAGGAAGAAGATATTAACATTATCATGACGATTAAATCGTCATGATATGTTCTTTTTTTTCGTTTAAAATTAAAGTTTCTATCTTATCTAAAAACGTCGGATCTATTACGTGAATTTTACTTAACTCTTCTTTAAAATCTGTACTAGTTTTATAACCATTTAATAACGCCGTAACATAATGTACAGAACTAGGTATATTATACCTAGATAATAAGCTATAAAAATCACCTTTAAAAACTATAGAATGATTTGGAGTTATATTCATAATTTTAGAATATCTTTTTTTAATTATAGATAACGCATATGTAGAAACTTCTATACTAGAACCTAAAAGTTCGTTAATATCGTTATCTACAAAATTACCTTTTAAAAATACATCGTTACTTATCGGCATGTTAACCCCTAATATCAAAAAAAATTTATAAACATATTATTATAATGTTAATCAATAAAAATTAACAAACTTTAAATAGTTTGTTGACACCACAAAGGAGAATATATGATAGATATACATAAATTAACATTTAAAGAAGCAAAAGATATTGTTAGGTTAAACACTCGTTTTTTAGGTTTTTCAGCTCTAGCAAATTTTGGTGATGGCGCGTCGAGTTCAAGATTCGTTATGTTTCACGGTTTCTTATCTCAGTACGTGCCGTTAGAAAATAGTGAACCAAAAATAATACTTTCTGGTCTTGAAAGAGAATTTGGAAAAACATTTTTTAATAAGAAGATTGAAAATGATTCTGCTTTGTTAGGGATCGTTGAAAGATATGATAGTCTTGCGTCTAGTATTAAAGCTAAAGTAGAGAAAGTAATATTTATATATGACGGTAGTTATGATGAACTAGATATAATAGACATTCCTAAGTATGAAAAACATAGTCCTAAATTTGGATTTAACCTTAAAGAGACTGATGTTTTAGATGATTTAGAATATGGCGATCAGCTCGAAGCTGATACAATTTTAGCTCGCGTTCCTAGCGATAAAGGTAACGACGATATAGGAGTTGGAGTTAACGCTATAGGAGCATTAGTTACAGATAAAAAAATCGGTGAAGACGCTGTAATAATATCTGAGTCATTTGCAGAAAAATGTAGTTTCAATACGTGGGCTACGTTTAAATTATCGACAGGGATAAATACTATACCTTTAAATATATTTGGTGACTTAGATAATTATAAAGTTATGAAAGATATCGACGAAACTCTTGAAGATACTGTGTTCTTTGCAACAAGGAATGCGAAAGTTGGTGAGCATCAAACTTTATACGCATCTTTATTCAGTGATGAACATTTAATGTCATATGATGTTAATTTCGATAACATGTATAATGTAAACAAAGCAGGAGGAGTTATTGAGGATATTAAAGTTATAAGAACGCCTAAAGGCAAAAGAGTATCTGCATATACAGGTATATATGAACAGTTAGATCTATATGCTGACGCCTATGAGTTATATATGAAAGAATTTATTAGAACTCTAGATAGAATAAAAAAACAATATCCTGATACTAGATTATCTCGCAAACTTCATCATAGAAGTGTGTATTATAGAAGTTTGTTAGACCCTAGAGTCTCAAATTTTAAAGACAGAAATCCTTTAGATCTTTACCATATAGAGATAACTGTTAGATTTAAACATAAACTAACAAAAGGAAAAAAAGTAACTGGATTATACGGTAATAAAGGTATTGTAGCCGACGTGATCCCAGATGAAGATATGCCTTTAACACCGTACGGTAAAAGAGTAGAATATCTTATGGATGGTAAGTCTGTTAGTGGTAGGATGAATCCTGCTGTTACTATCGACGGCACAATGGGTAATGTATCAAGACAGTTAAAATATAAATATATAGATCTTTTAAAATCAAACGGTGTTAATTTAAATAACATATACACTAATGCTAAAACACATAGAGAATTATTTATAAAAATACATAGAGAAATTATAGAGTTATTTGATTTATTAGAGCTTGAAGTTATCTCTGAAATATTTAAGAGTGACACATATGAGGAAGTTTTAGAACTAATTCAAACTATCGTTAGTAAAGAACTATATATACCAATAGAAATGGCGTCTAAAATTTCTAAAGAAGAGATGATAAAACGTATCGCTAATAGTAAGTTCATGCCAAAAATAGAAAGATTGACATATAAAATAGGTAACAAAATAACCACTACTGATACTCCTGTAGAAACTATTGTAAGCTATATGTTAGTCTTAAGTAAAATAGGCGACACGTGGTTAGCGACAAGTACAGGTAAAGTAAATCATTACGGAATACCTATTTCTACAAGTAGAGAGAATAGAGTTAGACAACCTTATACTCCAAATCCAGTTAGGACTGGTGAAGCCGAGTCTAGATTGATAGGAGCATACTGTGGTCCATTAGCGATGGCTGAATTAAGAAATAGGTCTGTATCTACGGTAACGCATACTCATGTTTATGAGAGAATTCTAACTGATAATGATCCAGCCAATATAAAACAACTTATCGATAGAAAAACATTTGGTTATCCGTCTGATAAGCCTGTAGAGATATTAAGAAGAGTAATACAAGTTGGTTCTATAGATTTTAAATTCAAAGAAGACTTAAAGGATATAAATGAAAAAGATGACAGTAAATGAGCTAAAACAACAGGAAAACATAACTAAATTTGATGAGTTTATAGAAGTAGTTTTTGAAGATGGTAAAACAGAATTAATGACTGGTGGCGATATAGAGCTTATGCTATATTGTTTTATTCTAATAGATAAAAGTAGATATCCTTTAAGGTATCTACATACGTACTGTCCTGTCAATTTTTACATTAACGACGCGCCTAGTAGTAATACTGTCAATGACACATTAGAAACTATAATGATAGACATAATAAATTTAATCGGTATAGATAATCCTGATATGCAGATAATTACACTAGAACACTTCAGAATAATGTTCGACATAATAAATCTAATATTTAATGATTTGTACGAACAAATGAGTGAAGGAATTTATGGTGTTAGTAGTTTCGATATAGTTTCAATTTCAAATCATCCTAATATTACAAAAGCACGTAAAGAACTTGAAAATAATCCTTGTTATGAAAATGTAAAAAAGATTTATGACGCTCTTGACGACTTAATGTTTAGTGATGAGATTGATCCTAATAACGGACTAAAGAAACTATATGTTTCAGCGATAGGTAATAAAGGTCAAATTTCACAACTCGCAGGAGTTAGAGGTTACTGTAATGAGATAGATTCAACAATATTTAAATATCCAATAACTGAATCATTCACTAGTGGTTTAAATACTCTTTATGATTTAGGTACAGAAAGTAGAACGGCTGCATTTTCTCTAGTAAGTTCTACTGAATCTATTAAAACTTCAGAGACTTTAAGTAGGACCTTACAGATATCTGGAGTTCATCTAGAACGTATATATCCTGGTGATTGTGGTACTACCGATACACTTGAATGGTTAGTAAGAGGTCCTGACGAAGAATGGAAAGGAGATCTTAAAAATCTCGTCGGTTCTTATTATAAGACTAATTTATTAGAGAAAGAATGGAAGTCTATAAAAATATATGATACGCATCTTATAGGTAAAACAATTTATCTTAGAAATGTTAGTAAATGTAAACTTAAAGATAAACACGGAGTATGTACTACTTGTTTAGGTGAGTTAAGTTATAACATACCGTATTATGCTAATGTTGGTCAACTTACTTCTACTACATTAAGTCAGGCCGCTAGTCAAGCGTTATTATCATCTAAACACCTTGTAGGTTCTGCCGGTACAAACTCTATACAGATGGAAGAGTCAACTGCGAAAATATTTATGGAGAAAAAAGATTCATATTTTGTATATGAAGACCTTGTTAAGACTTATGATAAGGTACAACTTATCATACCTATGAATGTTATAAGACCTCTGTTATCTATAAAAACAACGAGTCAACTATCGAAAGTTGATATTGATGCATTATCTAAAATAACAAGTTTAGATATTCTTTTAAAATCTGGCGAAGCATATGAACTAGTTCATTGTCCTATAAAATTTAATGGTAGATTCGGTATTTTATCTAAGCAAGTATGTAGAGAAATAGTTAAAGGTAACTTCTTTATCGATAAAGGCAATCTTATATTTACTCTAGATCAGTCAAATGTTAAAATACCTATTCTATCTTTAGAAAATAAAAATTATTCATTCAATGAGTTAGTTAAAGTTCTTAAAGACCTAATAGAGTCACGACCTTTACTTAAAGGAGGAGTTACGAATAAAACTATAGACGAGTTAATAAAAGATGTTTTCTATTTAGTTAATAGTAAATTAAATATCAATATCGCTAATATAAGCGGTATGCTATATACTTATATGACTAAGGATTTACCTAATGGTAATTTTGATCTTGGTAGAAACTATCTAAGTGAAAGACCAGAACTTATATCGTTACGTAATAGCATAGGTAATCGTTCAGCAAGTGCTTCTATGTTATATGACGCAGCTAACAGAGAACTTGTCAAACCATCGTTATTTAAAAGTGAAAATAAACCATCACATATATATGATGTATTGTTCTTTCCTGAAGAGAGAATAAATGAATTTAAAAAGAGAGAGAAGTATTATAATAAATATTTAGATTCAAAAAGAGGTTAAACTAATTCACGTGATATGTATCACGTGAATGTTATTTATTTTTCTTTTTACTAGCTTCTTCAAGGTTTTCTGTTATAAACTTTATAAATCCGTCTACACCTATAAATATATTAGCGTAATTTGTTGCTGTTATATGGATAGATTTCGCATAAATATTATAGAAATTTTTATTTTCCCATGTAAGCTTATCTGTAATCCTGTCTGCGAAACTATTATTCATTAACGCGTGTATCTCGTTTTCGTATTTACTAGACTTATCCATAGCGTCTAAAGTCTTATCTATTAAATCAATCAAGTCGTCTATAGATTTATTATATAGGCCGCTAACATTAATTTTCTTTTTAGAAGTCGATAATTCGTTCGCCTGGTGTATACTATATTTAAACGGTATTAAAGACGATCTCACGTTTAAAACTTTACAACGTTCAAGTATGTCAACACTTCCTAAATTAAAACCAAGTATTAATCTATCACTCTCTTTAGATTTACAGAAAAAATCTCTAACTTTATAAAAAGGTTGATTGTCATCTAATAATTTATATAAGTCCTGGTCAAAGAGTTTATCATATGATTTCTTATCTAAAAAATCTACAAGTGCGTTTCCAAAACGTTCAGGATACTTTGGATCACAGTAAGTATCTATTACGTCGTTAAAACTTTTCAGAGGATCTTTACCTTTATCAATTAGTAGAAATGACATAACTTTAACACCTTGCCAATCTAATATATTATCATGCGTTATATAGTAATCTAAATCTTTTAAAGTTACTTGCTTCTCATCTCTTAATTTTATAAGTAATTCTTTCTGTTTCTTAAGATCTTGAAAAATCTTAAGGATCATTTTTTCTATTTTTGTAAGAGCCATATTAATAACATTAATCAAACGTTGCTTAATTTCTAAGTAAAATCCCATTAATTTAGATATCAATCCTCTCGATTCCTCTAGAGCTGAGAGTAAAACAGATTCTGAATTATGAAAATCTTCTAAGCTATATATTACTTTAGGTTCGTAATTAGTCTTAGCTGTAGTTTTTATTGTTTCTATATTGTTAAGTATTAGACTAACTGTAGCTTTAGAATAATCCTTACTCTCTAATGCTTCTTCGATAGCTGATACAGTTGTCTCTCCGAGCATCATGCAGTCATACATAATGTTAGTCTGATACATAAGATCTTTTATATCATAATTTTCCATTTAAATCCTTTATATTAAAGTCAAAAAAAAAAACACTTACATAAGACAGAGATAGTTTCTCTGTCTTATAAATTAATACTTTTTAAATTCTAGCACTGTTACTTCAACAACATCACCATCTGACTTACCTGAGTCAAATGTTATCTTAGTGTCTGTATCATTTACAGTCTCAACATTATACTCAGACGCTCTATCTTTTAGGCGTTCTGTAAATATAATCATTGATCCTTTTGGTACAATTCTATCTTCTATAATAAATTCTGTCTGACCATCTTCTGAGGTAAACTCATAAACTGAACTCGATACTTCTGACTCTTTAAGATATTCTTTAGTAACTAAAGCTTTATCATTTTTATCTTTAATTTTATCTTTATCAGAATATGGTAATTCTGCTACGCCTTCCCAGTCTATTCTAAAGCCATCTCTTCTTCTAGACTCACCTAATCCTATACCTAATATAAACGCGTTATTAGTGGTTATATCATCATCTTTTACATTATAGATACCAACAACTGTAGGAACTGTCTTTTGGTCTTTATTATAAAGATATAATTTTTGACCGAATATATTAGCGTAGTTAGACATTATCTTATTGTCACTACCAACTAAACTTACACCTGATCTATGTAACGCATCATTAAAATTATTATCATTATATTCATGCATAAGCGATGACACTAATCTATATCTTGAACTTGTTAAATCTACATCTGTCGTTGTCTCAAGATAGTATCTGTCGTCTTCTTCATATTTATTACTAACTGTTATTAAAAGTCCGTACGGTCTTACTCCTAACGTATCTAGAACTGTAATATGATTAAGACCACTAAAGACTTGATCTGTATCTAATGAATCATAAAACTCTTTAGTTACTTCTATTTTCTTTCTATCGTCTTTATAATCTTCACTGCTAAGAATCTTACTAAATAATTTAGATTCGTTACCGTCAACATCTGTATCGTAAATACTACTAACTCTATTGAATGAACCTAATATATTACTAAAATAAAGACCATTAGCTAAATTGCCTGATCCGTTAACTGTTATGTATTTAGACGACGCTAAATAGTTGTTCATACCGTCAACAGATGCTTCATTTGTATTTATAGTAATGTTCACCCATCCTTTATTGGATGTTAACTGACCGTTATAGGTTCTGTTAAATATACCATCTATAAGTACGTTATACTCATAATCTAAATTTTGAGCTTCGTTTCCATAAATGTATCCACCTTGTGTATTATTTACATCCATGAACGCTTCATACTTATCACTATTTTCAAAATTAGAACTATAATCAATTTCTTCGTTAGTTTTTTGCGAAACGTTAATATATGGTTTGCTCTGTCTAGGACTTATGTAGAGGTCAGGTTGATGTATAAAACCAAAGTTTACATCTTGGTTAGAATGTGTCATTTTTAATTTTTTAGTATCTGAATCATAACCATATGCATAACCTACGGATTTATATAAATCTATAACCTCATTATTCGAACCAGTAATCGATCCTATGTCCATACCTATAGCCACATTATTAGTACCTATTATATTTGTTAGTGTACCGTCTTCTGAGAATTTTGAACCAACAAAGTTAAAGTCTCCGTTTATCATTGTTCTATTACTTCTAAGATCGTTACTCATACCTTCGATTCTAAAGTTAGCAGAGTCGCCTGAATCGATTATAATAGTATTTTTACTACCCTTAAGAGAACCGAAATCACATGTTGTACTTAAAATTAAATTTTCTACTCCCTTGATAGATAAATTATCCCCGTTCTTTATATCTATAAAGTTATCAGAACCCATTATATCACTATTTGTTATAGGAGCTATAAAACTGGCTTGATCATATTTATCTAATTTATCCTTATCTATAATAACCATATAATTAGACTTGTTATCATCTAAGAAATCCGTTAGATCTATATCTATTTCGTATCCGTTATCATCATCAATATCTAAAATATTGAATTCAATATTACTTTTAGATCCTTTTGTCATAAGAATATATTTTTTATCTTTAGAGAGTACTGGAATAGCGGTTCTAATAAAGTTTTTATCGTCTGTTATTGTAAAACTAGTAAGTAAAGTAGTATTTCCTTGGTCAAAGTTAACGAATGTATTTTTTGTACACAATAAAGAATTTTCTATGTTACCTGTAAACGTTGAGTCCGTACTGGCTAAACTAGTTGACATCGCTAGTCCACTATTATAAGCAGATGCTAATGATTTACCTAACCAAAGTTTAGAATCGATAGACGCTATTAAACTCTCATTAGATCCTCCATATAATTTAGAATTTACACCTACTATAAACGAGCTGTATGATGTATTATCTATTTCAAGATTAGCTCCGAATAAAATATTATTTATACCTGTACCATATGTGACATCTGGTTTATATCCGATAATATCAGAACTTACATAGCTAAAATCTATCGTGCCATATCCTAATTCTTTTTGTGAATTCTGATTGGTTTTAATAGTAAACGACGGAACATTATCATCGAACGGTATCTTAATGAACTCACTAGAGAAAGGTACAGTTTCTGGCTTCTGATACGTCTTATCTATTATCGTTAACCTATGTGTAGTATTAAGTTTTCTAGCGTCTAAATATAACGATTTTCCTTCTTTAACTTCTATTAAAGAATCTCTTAGTGGAGCGAACCATACTGTTTTACTTCTACTATAATAAATATCATTTCTATCGAAAAATACATAACAATCTTCTGTTGCTATAAATTCATATTGTTCGTCTGGTTGACAAACAATCATATCGCCATCTATATTAGCGTCTATATATGCCATTTTAATCCTTTATATTAAAGTCAAAAAAAAAACACTTTAGAGTAGAGGTCAATCCTCTACTCTTGAACTTTGCATGCACGGGAGACACGAATCATAGATATAGTCGATTTCATCTAACGTGCACTCTGCGTCTATCTGTAAACGGTTAAATGACAAACCCCTTAATTGCCTTAAAAGTGTTTTGTCTTCAACAGTCTTTTTAGGACATATGTATCTTGTTTCAAATTCATTTAATTTTCTTATATGAAACCTATCTGCTTTGTCAGTGATTAGTAATGTAACTTTAAACATCATTTAGCCTTTGTATTAATGAACATATTTATTATACTAAGAATAGATTTCGGTAGGTTATTATATAATTTTAACATAACATATAAAGATTCTATGTATATGCCATACAAACCAATATTTTCCCAATTCGTTTGTTCACCTATACTTTTTACAAAATCATTATCTGTTTTTATAACACCTAAAATCTTTTTCTCTAGTTTGTCTTTTTCATTTAATATATCGTTTGTTAAATTAATAAGTTTTAATATTTCGTTCTTATTAGGAATAACAATCTCCTTTGGCGTATCAAAGATATCATTCGATTTAACTTGGTATTTTTTTATGGAATACTTATATGGTATAGACTTTGCTTTGGTATTCATGAATTTACATTTCTCTATTAAATAACAGTTCTGTCCTATAAAGCCTATAACGAGTCTCTTATCATTTAACGGACTACATAAAATCTTCGACGTTAATGAAGGTTTAAACTCTTTAAGTAGTGTTTCTATTACATTACTGTCGTAAATTTGTTGTTGTTTAGAATCGTTTGTCAAATCTAAAACTGATTTTGTAAGATTATCTATAATTGTAAAATCTTTAAAGTCTTTTAGAAGTTGTTCAAGTTTGCCTGTTATATTTTCGCTATCAAGTACTCCAAACATACCTAAGGTATTATTTATATTATCTTGCAGAACTTTGTCCGTTTCTATTCTAGTTAATTCCTTTTCGTCTACTTTATTAATGATAGGTTTTAAATTTTTAACTTTGTCTAATATTTTTTTATTCTCTAAGGTAAGTTCTTCTATCTTAGACTTTATAGGATTACTGTACTTATCGAAAGTTCTATTTATTAGGTTAATAAACTTAGTATTAAGACTTCTTGTATCTTTTCTTATCTCTTCTAAAGCTCCGTATACGTCATCTTCGTTAGCAGCAACTTTACTCTCTTCGTTTAAAAAAGCACATAAACTGTTATATTTAACTAAAACATCATTATAATCTTTCATAATAAAAAAGTCTATGTGTTCTAAACTCATGATAAAATTAGCATGTTCCGTAAGTTCTCTAACGTCTTTTCTTAGATTACTAATAACATATTCTTCATCGTATTCAAAAATCATTTTTCATCCTTTTAGTTTATCAATTAATTCTAGTTTATATATAATAATGTTAGTAAACATATATAATATGATTAATAACGTCTCTTCGAACAAGGATTTTTGACGATGAAAAAGATAAAAATAACAATAGGTAGACACTCATTTAGAGTACGTGTTATAGATGGGAAATATAAGAATATAGTAGATAAATTTAATCTAACTTTTAGAACTTATAAAAAGGTTTGTAAAAAAATAAGAGGTAGGTTTATATTCAAAAAAGAGATTGATAGAGATTATGTTGTTAAAAATGATATACTTAGAGAATATTTTTACACAATAACTTCTCTACAGGCTTTTGTTCAACATCTCAGACATAACAACGTAGTGCTTAGTGATTTAGATATTAAGTACAAAACAAAACCGCATAGATTTAAAGTTGATATACCTACTTCTAATAACTTTATTCTAAGAGATTACCAAGTTAAATATATAAATACAATGAGTAAAAATATCAAAAAGAATCCTACATTCTTAGTAGATCTACAAACAGGTAAAGGTAAAACATTAATAGCGTGTCATACAATATCTAAGATAGGTTATAGAACAGTAGTCTTAGTAAAAGGTCAGTTTGTAGACAAATGGAGAAAAGATTTAAAAAACTATTTCGATATAACTGACGATGATATTTTCGTAGTTAGAGGTAGGGATTCTTTAAAAGAGCTTATGGAAATGGATGTAGACGATATTCCTAAGTTTGTTATTTTCTCTAGTAGGACTATACAACTTTATATCGAGTCATTTGAAACGTTACAAATACAAAATCATTTTAGTTATAAGTTTTTTCCTAATGAACTTCTTGAAAAACTTAATATCTCAATAATGCTAATAGATGAGACACATAAAGAGTTTCATCTTCTTTATAAATCTGTACTAGCGTTAGATCCTACACTTCTAATAGGATTGTCCGCAACACTTTTACATAAAGATAAAAAAATGAATATGTTGTATGAATTACTATATCCTGAAAACTGTAGGTTATCATATTTAGAATTAGATAAATACGCATACGTTAAAGCGTTAGCATATCGTATGAATATTAATAAAAACTTTAAATATATGTTACCTAGTCATGGTTACTCACAAACAGAATTTGAATTATCTATAATAAGAAATTTCGAAATGTTGAGATTTTTCATAAATATGTTTATAGAAGGATATAAAGAATATTACTTACCAAAAGATAAAGAAGGTAAGAAGTGTATGATTTTCTTAGGATCTATACAAATGTGTACTATATTTTCAGAAGTGTTTAAACAGGTGTTTCCTGATAAAATAGTGAAAAGATACGTAGGAGAAGACGATTATGATGATATGTTAAATGGTGATATTATAATAACAACTCCTGGTTCTTCTGGAGAAGCCATTGATATTCCTGGTCTTCTAACTGTACTATCAGCCGTAGCAACAGATTCAGTTCAGAAGAACATACAGATGTTAGGTAGACTACGTGAAGATAAAGATGGAGATAGAGTAGACTTTATATATTACTATGATACTGAAATTCCACAACATAAGAAGTATCATGAGAATAGAAGAAGCCTATTTGAGAAAAGAGTTGTAAAACAAGAATTTGGTTTATATCAATTTTATTATACAAAACTTAATAAGTTTAAAATTAAACCCGAGTTACTTAGAGTTAAGAAAAAGAAATAACATATCTAGATTTAACTAGATATGTTATAATTTTATGTGAAAAAAAAAACATCTCTATATTATATTAATGACTTTAACTAGATATGTTCTCTACGATAGTAGAGACAAGTTCTATCGTGAGATAGAGTTATCATATAACGTGAGTTATATGATTTTAAATATAAAGGAGATATCGTGAGCATAAATTTATCAGGACTAAATTACCTTGGAAATGAACTTAAAAATTTTAGTTTTAGTAAAGATATTTTAAATAATATACAAAATGTTTTTATAGAAATAGAGTACGATAATACTATAGAAAAAAGAGTTATTATTTTACCAAAGTTTATTATGGATTTAATCAATGATAAATATAATAATAAGTCTAAACTGACCAATGAAGAGAAATTAACAGAAACTCTTCAGTTGATTATATCTAATGATATATTGCTGAGTGTTGATTTACGTTATGGGATACCAGAAAATTTGGACTCATTATTCTTCGATATTATAACTGATAATTTCTGTAATACATATATAAAAACATTCACACAGCTTTTTGGAAATTTGTATTGTCAAAATTTTACTTATAAAGTAACTCAATTACCTACAACTGTAGTCACATTAAATTGTGAAGAGTTTGAATTATAGGTAGTTACTCTAAAAAATAGCATTCATAACTATAGGATATTTCCTATAGTTATTATTTTTTTTTTACATATATGTTACAATTTTATTACTCTCTGACTTTAAAACTACTAGTTTACATATTCCTATCTTTGTCTGTAATTCAAATAGTGTAGAAACACCTAATTTACTATCTAGCACTGCGTTAACTACGTTATCCATATCAGCATCAACATCTACTATATCTAAGAGTTTAGAGCTATCTGTGTATGTTTTGGTTAATTCATTATTCATATCACCTGTAAGCATAGTAAACTCATATTCAATAGTCGTACTATTAACTCTCTTAACATCACTAACTATAACAGGTATACTACCTAATGTATCACCGTTATATGTACTTTTAACCATAAGTACTTGACCTTTAAAAAGTATCTCTCCGTTCTTAATCTTATCCTCAATGTTATTTATTTCAGTATCTCCATATTTAGATACATCTTTTCTTGTTAATCCGTATAAATCTAAATTTTCAAGATATACACTTATCAAAGTTCTATCTTCGTTAAAATCAAATATTTCCATCTTTTATCCTTCTTTAATAATATCGTCTTATTCTAATTTTATCTGTCAATCTTATATAACTATCGTTTAACTCTATTACGAAGCTAATAAAGCCTATTATAGCCATTAAAATAGAACTATAAAATACGATAGTTAGGAATATAATATTGAATATAAAATTACGTATCATTTTCTTAAGGCTATCTCTCATAAAATTTCCTTTAAATAGTATAAATTTAATATAACAAAAATAAAACAAATTATATAAGTTATATTAATCATAACATCCACTAACATGTCTTCAGGTTCTATATCGTTAAGTTTGTATACTAATAATCCTATGTATGTTATTAATAACAACAAATCACTATAATTAAATTCTCTAACACACTCTATAAAACTAATAGATATTACTCCTGTAATACCTAGATAAAATATATATCTATTCATAAGTTATATAAGAATACGGTAAATATAGAACCGAACTGAATACTCAATAGGTTAATTTTATTTAACTCTCTATAACATTTATACTCATAAATCATATATATAGATCCTAAAATAAAACCGATAACTAAACTTACTTCATTACTATATGAAAAAACAGTTAATCCGAATATCATACCTAATATAAAATTACATATAATATGTCTAGATTTAGTTTTGTGACAATATCCTTTAATCATGAAATATCCTTAAAATACATATTAGTATTTATTCAATCCAATTAACTTCGTTAAATGAATAAATACTAATATTTGTCTGTTTTTGTATAACTATAAAAATCCGGCTATAAAAGCATAAATTCCATTTCGCAATACTCAGCTTAAATAAAGTATTATAATTTTTTTCTTATTTTCTCTAAACTAAAAAAACAGTAAAGAAATACTCAATTTAATAGAGGGTTATAAATATTTTATCTATATTTTCATTTTTCGTTTACTGAGGAATATAGATATTCCCCAGTCAACTCAAATAATATATAATAAAAAAAAAATTATTCTATTTTTTTTCTTTTTGGGGTATATGGGGGTATATATATATATATATATATATATACCCCCATATACCCTTTTTCTTTTATATAATATAATAAAAATATAATATATAATTTATTATATATTATTTTCCTATAGTAGTTAAATATTATAATATATATTATTATATATTAATATTATATATATAATTAATAATAAAATATTATATATAATTTATTTATATATAATATATTCCTATAGTAGCACAGGATCTAGATATTTATTATTTGAGTATCTCACAAGACCAAAGACAAGAGCAAGAACAGAAGTTATTTATCCGACTAGCATATAGACTAGAGTTAACATGACCCAAGTTAGTAATTCTTAAATTGAGATAAATAAAAAATTATAATATTCCTTTAGTTTGATAAAATTATTTTAAATATTCAAAAAAGGAGATGAAGTGATTATTATGAACTTTAATCAAGACGATATTCTTGAAGAACTCGATGATGATGAAAAGATAACACACTTCATCCCACAGATAGCAAAAGATGAAAACTTTGAGGATTTGATTTACGATCCAGGAGAGTTAGGATTTAAATTCTTTTTACACATAGCAAACATCAACACTACTGAGAAACAGAAGTACTACGGAAGATACGCGATCATTACAGACAAGAAAGGCTTATACGCTTGGTCAGAATCAGACATGACGATAGCGACAGATCTTGACGAATATAAAATCGAAGACGCGCCACCTAGAATGAGACAACCGCTTAGAGTTAAATTAGATTTCGAGAATAACGAAATGCCTTACTCATGTTTCTGGTTAAACTTAGAAGAACCTACTATAAGAATTAAAGAAGGACACATAGCGACTACATGGCTAATTTTAGATGAATTTGATACGGTTAAGTTCCATAGTGTATTTGATAAAGATAATCTATATAAAATTTTTATAAATACAATTTTACCGGAAAACAATATCTATAAAATTTTAACCATGCAGCACTATGCTAATAATGACTCTAGTGTTTTAGGTAGCGAAATTATTTACATACCTAAATCAAAATTTACTACGTATAAAGAGAAAGATGAAGATGGTAACGGGACATATAACGACAGTGACAAAATACAAATAGAAATAGAAATACCTGAAGACTCTGATAACGGAATAATAGAATTAATAAAAAATGGCGAAGTCATTTATTCTGAGGAAACAACAGAGTATAGCGAAGATAAACCAGAATATGATAATGATAATATTATAATTTCAAGAGTTAAGTCTAATAAAGAGTCTTTACTTGAAGAATGGACATATAGAGTTTTTGTTAACTATAACTATAAAGATAGATATTGTGACGGGTTTGAATATGAGTTGCCAGGAACATTCTGCAGAAATTCTAATGATGATAGTAACGGGTTTGAATATGAGTTACCAGGAACTTTTAAAGGAGAATAATGAAAAATTTTTTACATACACAATCCCATGGAATAACTATGATAATGTTAATTATCTTTACTTATATAATTAAGCTCGATTTAGATTTCTTATTATTTGGTTTAAGTGGTTACTACATAGGTAGAGAGATAGCACAAGCAGAATATAAAGGCATAAATAAATTCTATAAAGGTAAAAGAGCTAATGCTCCAATGACTGTAGGATTCGAAAAGAGAAATTGGAATAGAGATAGCTTTATTAACGATTTGTTCATACCTGTATTATTAGGAATATCGTATACTACTTTTATGTAGTATACGATATGCGTTTTTTAATTTGATATTTTAAATAAAAAGGATTGTTCATATGAGTACAGTTAAAGATATAGAAACAAAATACGATGACGGTACAGGAAGTAGTGGTAAATTTTATGCCGATGAACTTAATTTAATCTCAAGTACATTAAAGTCTTTTATAAATGATACAGATATTTATGACGACTATAATGAAAAAGCTGTATATTATGCTATTATAAACAAACTCAATAAAGAATCCACCACTCAGGATAATGATAATAAAAATATTTTTTACATAAACGATGTAAATGTCGTTAAAAGCGATATGGAAAATATTATATTATCAATTATCCCAAAAGAAAACAATGATGACAAAGTAACAATAAAGTTAGGTGATGATGATTATGAACTTGTTAATGAGAGTTTGGAAAGTTTGAAAGCTGATGATTTACATGCTGGAATTGAGTATAAAATACGATATAATTCAGATATAGATAAGTTTGTTTTAATACCAGGTCTTACAAGTACAAAAATTATACTTAATACAATATCTGATAATCAGGTAATTAAAAATATAAACGAAGATACGTCGTTAGACGACAGTAATTTAATAATTTATGTTAGTACAAAAGACAATAAAGTAACTTTAACGCTACCGGACGAATTATCTAAAGGAAATACTATAATAATTATAGATAAAGATCATACTTTCGATACAAATAGTTTATATATTAAAACAAGCAACGATAATTTAATTATGGGTGAAGATGACGATAT
>Ga0256828_1000451_pt1 | contig 27342 bp, 22 predicted proteins | sample CV88metaG_FD_185993 | JGI IMG/M metagenome (GOLD analysis project Ga0256828, IMG submission 185993) | Hydrothermal vent microbial communities from East Pacific Rise, Pacific Ocean - CV88 | ecosystem: Environmental > Aquatic > Marine > Hydrothermal vents | place: Pacific Ocean: East Pacific Rise...
TTCAAGAAAATTTGTTATCTCCTCTATATCCCCCTGCTCTCTAGCACCAGCTTCTGCAATATATACTTGAGTATTATCTGGCAGATCATCATTTACATCTTTTACAATACCACCTATAGTGTTTACGCTTCTTGGTGTCTTATATACATTGTATTTTTTACTCAATACTTGGAAAAGGAAGTTTTTAATAGAAGTTTTACCGTAAGATGCGGTAATAGCAACTATTTTTAATCCTAATTTTAACTCTAAATTCTTTTTTGCATTTGCTTTGAATCTTAGAAAAAATATCTTTTCTAGTAGTGTAGTTATAAAGTATGTGATAATTAAAGGTAATAAAAGCCCGTAACTGTTTGTACCACTAGCAAATACTAAACTATCTATAGCGATTGTTATAAATAGTAGTATAGATAAAAATCTTTTTACTCTAGATGTAACAACCAAAGGTCTATCTAAACTTTTATGCCACATCCACAATGCAGGAAGATATAAAATATATACAAATGCATCTAAATATAACGGTTCTACAACATAATAAAGCACATATGGTAATACAAAATATATAAAATGCCATTGTAATTTATGGTGTTTTAAAACAACTCTTTGAAGCTTATAGTTATACCACTGTAGATTGGTAATAAGATACCAACCCAAAGATAAAACGACAACTATATGTGTAAAAATATTTAAATATTCCATTTTATTTTACCAATATGTATTTATATCAAACATAGGATTTGGTCTATCGTTTGGTCTTGATTGTAATTTTTCAAAACCATTACTAAGATCACTATATTTTTGTGTTGTGTTGTCCATCAACATACCCATAAGTATAAGAGCTACAAACAAAACAGATAGGATATATACTATCCACTCGCTTTGAAATGTTGTTTTAGGTTTGTAACTCTCATTTATAATATCTGTTATTTTTAATCTTAACAAAAATATTATAACCAATATAGCAAAACTTAGTGCAAACGATAGATTTGTCATATTATCCCTCTTTAGATGCTAAAAACTCTTCATAAGTTCCATCAAAATCTATTATTGATCCATCCTCTTGAATCTCAATGATTCTATTTGCAAATGCATCAAGTAACTCTCTATCGTGAGATACACAAATAACTGTACCCTCATAAGCTAAAAGACCTTCACCAAGAGCAATAATAGCTTCAAGATCAAGATGATTTGTAGGCTCATCTAGTAGTAAAAAGTTTCTTTTCTCTAGCATAATTTTACTTAACATCATTCTGTGTTTTTCACCACCAGAACAGTTTTTTACAGATTTTTCTTGCTCTTGACCATTAAACAACATTCTACCTAAACAGTTTCTTATCTCAGATATATCAGCATCTCTATCAAAATCTCTTAACCAATCGTATAGTGTAATATCACCTTGAATTAGATCAGTAGCATTTTGTGGGAAATAACTCACTTGTGCTGTTGCTCCCCATTTTACCTCTCCACTATCTGGCTTGATATGTTCCATTAGGATCTCACAAAGTGTAGTTTTACCTGCACCATTTGGTCCAATAAGTGCTATTTTATCTTTCTTCTCAACCATAAAACTAATATCATTTAGTACTGTTTCACCATCAAAAGATTTTGAGATATTTTTCACCTCTAAAACCTCTTTACTTATAGGTTTCTCTTGCTTAAATACAATAGATGGATCTCTTCTACTACTAACCTCAATAGCACCAATATCTAGCTTATCTAGTTGTTTTTGTCTACTTGTAGCTTGTTTTGCTTTAGATGCATTTGCACTAAATCTTCTTACAAAAGCCTCAAGCTCCTCTTTCTCTTTTAGTTTTTTCTCTCTATCTACACTAGCTTGTTTTGCTAAAACTGTAGAAGCGATATACCAATCATCATAAGTACCTGTAAACTCTCTTATTTTTTTGAAATCTACATCAAGTATATGTGTACAAACAGCATTTAAAAAGTGTCTATCATGTGAGATAACTACCATAGTACCATCGTGGTGTTGTAGTTGGTTCTCTAGCCATGAGATTGTAGCCATATCAAGGTTGTTTGTAGGCTCATCAAGAAATAATACATCTGGTTTTGGGAAAAGCACTTGAGCAAGAAGTACCTTAAACTTATCACCACCACTAATTGTACTCATAAGGTCATTGTGTTGAGATGCTGGGAACCCTAAGGCTTCTAGTATTTTTGTGATCTTTACATCATACTCATAAGTTGGATCCTCTTCACAACAGATCATCTCTAATTCACCTAGTCTATCACCTATCTCATCTGTATACTCTTCAAGATAAAGTTTCTCTTTCTCTTTTATAGCATCGTAAAGTCTTTTATTTCCAGCAAGAACTGCATCTGCTAGAGTATAATCCTCATAAGCATATTGATTTTGCCCTAAAACACCTATTTTCTTACCAGATTGAACTTGAACTTCACCCTCTGTGATCTCCTCTTGTCCTGCTAGCATCTTTAAAAAAGTAGTTTTACCTGCTCCATTTGCACCAATAAGACCATATCTTTTACCTGCATCTAAAGATAAGTTAATATCTTGAAATAAAACTCTTGAACCAAAAGCTTTCTTTAGATTTACTATTTTTACCATTCATTTCCACCTTTATTAGTTTATTGTTTAATATATTGCTCTTATTATATCTAAATTTTACTCAAATCTAAATAGTTAGCTTTTCGATAACTCATTTTTAAGAATTATTAAAAAGTTTTTACAACTTTGCTTATCATTATCTAAAGCACTTTGCTCAATATCTAAACATATTCTAAATATATTTTGATATTTAAATCGCATTGTTGATATTTTAACAATTTTTATATATCTAACTATATCTATATATTGTCCATTTAATAATGATTTTTCTAAAATCTCAATAATTTTCAATGTATTTTTTACAAAAAATTGATCATATCTTTTAGAGTTATTATTTTCTATTAAATTTATTAATGTATCTCTATTTAAATATTTAATAAATATCTCATTTAATCTCTCTTTATTTATGGGTTTAGTAACATACTCATCCATACCCGCATCTAAAAATCTTTTCTCATCACCTTTTATTGCATTTGCCGTTAATGCAACTATTGGTGTATATCCTAGTTTTTCCTCTTTTTCTAATCTTCGTATCTCTTTTGTAGCTTCAGTTCCACTCATATTTGGCATATTCTCATCCATCAATATCAAATCATAAGAGTTATTTTTAAAATATTCAAGAGCTTCTAGACCATCTGATGCTATATCGTAAGTTAGTTTATGTTTTTTTAGCATTATTTTCATAAACTCTTGATTTGTTTTATTATCCTCAACAAGAAGTATATGATTTTCAAATGTTGTTGTGATCTTCTTAATCTTCTTATCTATTCTTGTTTGATGATGTACAATATCAGATTGAGTGATCTCTACGATCGGTAATCTAAAATAAAATCTACTTCCATTGCCTAAACTACTTTCTAAACCTATTGTTCCACCTAACATCTCCACTAACTTAGAGCATATATTTAGTCCCAATCCAGTACCACCAAATTTTTTTGTTGTGGTATTTTCTGCTTGAGAGAATAGCTCAAATATTTTTTTATGATTTGAAGGATCTATCCCTATACCATTATCCTCAACTGAAAACTCAATGCAGTTTTGATCCTCTATCTTTTTTATAGAAAATATTATCTCACCATCATTTGGTGTAAATTTTATTGCATTTCCAATTAGATTTATTAGTATCTGCTTTATCCTTAAAAAATCTGAATAAAAATATTTAGGTAGATGCTCATCTATATTAGTTTTTAACGATATATTTTTATCTTTAATTTTATGTGTATGTAAAGAAACTATTAATTTATATAGCTCCTCCAAAACAAAGAACTCTTTGTTTATATCTAATTTTCCACTCTCTATTTTACTAAAATCTAAAATATCATTTATAAGATTTAGAAGCATCTCACCTGAACCTTGAATTGTTTGAAGATATTTTAGTTTTTTTTCATCCTCTTCATCCTCTTCCAAAATATCAACAAACCCTAAAATTGCATTTAGTGGTGTTCTTATCTCATGTGACATATTAGCTAAAAACATTGCTTTGTATTGTTCAGCTTTTTTTGTTTTTTCTAATGCTTTTTTTAATTCATCCTCTTTAGATTTAATTAATTGAACATTTATATAATTTTTTATCTGAAGATCACATTTTAAAAGCAATTCCTCTATTGCAAACGGTTTTTTTAAAAAATCACTTGCACCATTTTTTAATGCTCTTGCTACGATACTTTTATCGTTGCTTCCTGAAAGCATAATAATAGGTAACTCTAAAAACTTTACATCTCGTTTTACTTTTTCTATAAACTCTAAACCATCCATTAGTGGCATCTCATAGTCAAGTATTACTAAGTGGATATTTTGTTCAGATAATATCTTTAAACCATCTATACCATCTTTTGCTTCAAAAATATTGAATTTTTTAGGACTTAATATCCCTCTTAATATTCTTCTCATAAACTGTGAATCATCTACAAGAAGTATATTTATATTTGCATTTTTTTCTACTGTGATTATTAGATTGTTTATATCATCAACTATCTTATGGATAGAGTTACTTTTAGAAAAATAATCTAAGATACCAGACTCAAAAATATGACTTCTTCTTTGACTATCACTATCACCACTTAAAACTATAACTTTAGCTTTTTGCTCCTCTGTCATAGAGTCTAAAAGCTCATCACCATCACCATCTGGCAATATTAGATCTAAAAGTATAAAATCATAATGAAAATTCTCTATAAACTCTTCTGCATCTTTCAAACCAAATGCTTGAGTTATATTATGACCTAACTTTTTCAATTCAACAGTAAGTTTATGATTAAATGTCTTAGTATCATCTATTACTAATATATCATATTGTTTATTTTTTTTCATATTATATTACCACTTTAAATACAACACAATCATCTTCATTATAAGCCTCAATAGTGCCATCGTGCTGATCTATAATCTCTTTTGCTATATTTAACCCTATCCCCATACCTTTTTCTGTTTTTGTACTTACAAATGGTTCAAATATGGTTGGTAAAATAGATTCTGGGATTCCATTTCCTGCATTGTCTTTAAATAAAATTGTTGTTTTATTATCATCTTGAGATATTTTAATATCTACTCTTCTATCGTTGAACTCTTTTTTTGATTTTTCAAACTCATCACAAGCATTGTTTAGTATGATGATCCATACCTGCTCTATCTTCTCTTTTACCACTTCTGAATTAAACACTTCATAGTTTTCATTTATATCTAGTGTAAAAAGTGTATCGTTTATGTAGATTGGTGTAAGATGTTTTGCTCTGTTGTAGATCATTCTAGTTGTAAATATTATAGTTGAATATATATTTACTATCTCTTTTATATTTTTCCCTTTTTTAGAGATCTCTCTTGTAGAATCTATAATATTTCTCAATCTTCCAAGACCGTTATGTAGAGTCTCTATAGTTTTATTTATAGATTTTTTTAACTGTTCATTTCCAACTATATCCTCTATATCATAACTTAACATCTCAAGATTTGCTTTCATATATGTCACAGGTGTATTTAACTCATGTGTAATACCAGCTGCCATCTCACCTATTGAGGCTAGTTTTATCTCCTCTAATCTTCTATCTAATTTCTCTTTTACTTTCTCTTCAAGATGTGCATTTATATCTTTTAGCTCTTTTTGATTTTCTAAAAATTGGATATATAGATTTAAAAGTGAATTTACTCTAATAGATAATTCTGTTTTTGAAAACGGTTTTGCTATAAAGTCACTTATTCCAGATTGTAGTGCTTTTACCTTATCATCTTTACTACTTAATGCACTAACCATCAATATAGGAATATTTTTTGTAATACTATTGTTTCTTAAAAGTCTAATAGCTTCAAACCCATCCATAATAGGCATAATAGCATCCATAAGTATAATATGTGGTAACTCTTTTTGAGCTATCTCTATACCCTCTTTTCCATTTTGGGCTTCAAAAAATATATACTCTCGATCTTTTTTTAAAGATAATTTGATCATAAGTCTATTATCTTTCATATCATCTACAATTAAAACCTTAGGGACTATACTAGTACTATACATACTTCTATCCTATATTTAAGTTGGATAACATATTTTCCAATTTATTGTATTTTTCTAAGTAATCTATACTATTTTTGGCTCTAGCATTTAGCTCAATATCTTCTGCTAATGATGATATTTCATTTAGTGTTATATTTGCTGCTCCACCTTTTATAGAGTGTGCAGAGGTAAATATATCTTCAAAATTATTATTTTTTATCGCTTCTTTCATTTTTACTAATGATTCTTGTGCTGTTTCTTTAAAAACATCTACTAACATCTCAACATCTTCTATATCAAAATCTAGTTCATGAGCAATCTTTTGTAGATCTATATTGGTATTCATACTATAATTACCTCGATTATTTATTTTAATAATGATAGCAAAAAGATAGTTAATCCAAGATTTATTAGAACAAACTATCCATATCTATGCTAGCTATTGCACTTTTTCTTATACTATGTAACACACCTAAAAGTTTTGAGCTATCTTTTGATCTTAATAATAACTCATATCTATATCTATTGGCTATCTTAAATATACTACTCTCACCAAACCCTATAATCTCTACATCTGAATTTGTTTTAATCATATTTACATACATATCTAGCTCTTTTTTTGCTATCATACTATTTTTATGTGCAAAAACAACTCTAGCAAGTCTTACAAAAGGTGGGTATATATCTTTTCTCTGTTTTAATTCATCTTTTAAAAAATCTTCATAATTACAAAGTGAGATGTAGTTATTGAAAAATTCACTGTTTTTTGTCTGAACTATAACCTCTCCATAACCTTTTCTACCACTTCTACCTGATATTTGGATAAGCAATGAGAGTGCTTTTTCTCTTACTTTATAGCTTGTCATACTCAAAATAGAATCTATACCTAGTACAACTGCAAGTGTTACATTGTGATAATCGTGTCCTTTTGAAAGCATCTGAGTACCAACTAAAATATCTATTTTATTATCATTGAAATTTTTTAGAATCTTTTTTAGTTGAGTATTTGTTTTTACCTTATCTCTATCAAAAGTCTCTATTGTGTACTCTTTGAACAACTCTTGAAGTTGAGATGTAACCTCTGCTGTTCCTAGTCTATAATTTTCAATTTTTCCGATATGACAACTTGGACATATAGTAGGTATAGCTTGAGTATAGTTACAATAGTGACATTGAAGAGCATTGTTGTATTTATGCAAACTCATACTAACTGAACAAAATGGACACTCTATAGACTCTCCACACTCTTTACATATCTGATATTTATAATTAGCTCTTGTTGGTAGGAAAACTATCACTTGCTCATTTTTCTCTATAGTTGATTTGATCTTATTAATGATTAGATCATTTAGTCCTAGATCTGATTCATCATATATCATCTTTTTATTTGTAGTATGATAAGTATTGGTAACTCTTACATAAGGTATTTTATAAAAACTACTAAGACTTGGTGTCGCACTACCAAGGATAACTTTTATACCATATTTTGCACCTATATAAAGTGAAAGATCTTTAACATTTAATCTTGGTTTTTGATCTGCTTTATATGAGTCATCATGCTCCTCATCAACTATAATTACACCAAGATCTTTAAATGGTAAAAAAAGTGAAGATCTAGCACCTGCAATTATTTTAACTTTTCCACTTAAAAGATCATCTATTATTCTCTCTTTTGTTTTCTTTTGGATCTTTGAATGCCATATAGCGATAGTTTCACCAAAAACTTTTTTCAATCTTTTTTCCATCTGTGGTGTTAGCGATATTTCAGGTATAAGAAGTAGTGCTTGTTTATTTTTAGAGATAATATCCTCTATAAATCGTATATAGATCTCTGTTTTACCTGCACCTGTATTTGCAAATAGTAACGATAAATTATTTTTAGATATAAAATCATAAGCTTTTTGTTGCTGTGTAGATAGCACTATATCACTTTTTATATCTTTTTGTTCATCTATTTTATCTATATTGTAAAATGGTGTATAAACACTTAGAGCTTCACCTAAACTACAAACATAATATTTTGAGATAAATTTAGCAACTTCTACCATACGGTTGTCGTAATATTTTTGGGTAACTAAAGAGATGTTTTTAGATTTGAAAGGTGGTTTTTCTACTATAGCTACAACTACACCTAAAAGGTTTTTAACTCTATGTTGTAGTTGTACCTCTACTAATGTACCAATATTTAGTTTATCTTCATATTGGTATGTAAGTGGATCTAAGGGTGACTTTAAAAGTGCTATTTCATAGTAAAATATAGTGAACCCTTTAGAAGATTTATATGAGTTTTAACCCTCAATAGATAATTGGAGATCTTTTACATTATCAAAATAATTTATCTCTTCAACTACACCATTTTTTAGAGTTATAACCATTATTTTTTCAGCTTTTTTATCATCTGATGGTTTATACTCTTTTGAAAGTTTCTCATCATCTAACATAACTATTGGATAGTCATACCCTTTTATAGGTAATACAAAAAACTTTATAATTGTTGGCATCGCTGTTACATCTGCAACAAAAAGTATATCTTTTTTTGAAAGATAATCTTTATCTTTTGTAGCAAAAAACTCTTTTGCTTTGTGTGCTGCTGCTTTACTTGAAACATATACAATTTTTTTTGTACTGTTTGTTAAACTATGCGATTTATCAAACTGATCTTTTAGATCAAATTTTTTTATTGGTTTTCCCACTTCAACTTGCGAAAATAATAGTGTTGATAAACATACCAAAGCTAATACTGTTTTTTTCATTTTTTCCCTTTTTTAATTACTAGATCCAAATATTGTCTATGAGTCTAGTTGTTCCTATTTTTACTGCAATCAATATAATAGTATTTTGTAGCTCAATTGTATCTATTAGATTAAACTCTCGATTTACAACTACTACATACTCTACATCAATACCATCTACACTATTTAAAATATCATTTATGGTATCTACTATAATATCACTATCTAATTGACCAGCACCTATTTTCTTTGCTGCTATTTTTAAAGATTTAGATATATTTAAAGCTTTTTCTCTTTGCGATGGTGTTAGATATACATTTCTACTACTCATTGCAAGTCCATCGTTTTCTCTTACTATATCACACTCTACAATATTTGTATCTAAATATAGATTTTTTACCATCTGATTTATCAAACTTAATTGTTGTGCATCTTTTTTTCCAAAATAACTATTTGTAGGATTTACAATATTAAATAGTTTTAAAACTATCTGCAACATACCATCAAAATGCCCTGGTCGTTTATATCCCTCTAGGATAAAACCTTTTGTTTTTGATGCTTTTAAAATTATCTCATCTTTTTCATACATAGTATTTATATCTGGCATAAAAAGATAATCTACTCCACAAAGCTTGCATATTTTTTTATCTGCTTCATCTTTTCTTGGATATTTATCAAGATCCTCACCCTCTAAAAACTGAGTAGGATTTACAAAGATAGATACTACTACTATCTCATTCTCCTCTCTTGCTCTATTTATTAAAGAGATGTGACCATTGTGTAAAGCACCCATAGTGGGTACAAAACCTATAGTAGAGTTAACATTTTTTAATATAGATTTTATATCTGATATATTATCAACTATTTTCATTTTTGCCCTCTTGTAGTTGAAGTATCGCTTTGTTTGTATTGGCTGCACTTGCTATAGCAAGATCTGCACCACTCATATTATCAACACCAGATACAGCTTTAGATAACTGATCTAGTTTTGAAATAGCTGCTTTTGGATCGTTAGGGATAGAAACATCTAATTTTACCGAACCACCAACAGCATACATCTTACCATCTGGACCTTGTTGATAGTTATAAGATATAGGTGTTGTTGTAGCTCCGATTGTAGCATGAACCTGCTCATGAGATCTTATATCTGCATCAACAGTTTTATACTTCTGTAAAACTTTTTCAAAATCGTTTTTGTCATACTTTCCATCTACTACAGATTGCTCTATATAATCTTTATTTATACTATTAGTTTTTGAAACTTCAGCTACACTCTCTTGCTCTACCTTATCAAGTTGGGCATATTTTTTAGATAACTCAATATTTAATTGAGATAGTGTAATGTTGTTAAAATTATCAGTTATAATATCCATATAGCAACCCTTTTATCTAAATATTACTATTTTACTTTCAATCCATTTTTTACAAAATTAAATATTATTGGATTTGGTGTTTGTAAACTACTTGTAAACTCAGGGTGAAACTGAACACCAACAAACCAAGGATGATCTTTGATCTCTACAACCTCAATTAGACCATTTGATTCACCAGTGATAAACATACCATTATCCTCTAATATCTTTTTATATGCTGGATTTGCTTCATATCTGTGTCTATGTCTCTCATAAGAGATACCTTTTCCGTATGCTTCCTCTAATTTACTTCCAGCTTTTGCTTCAAAAGGGTAAGCACCCAATCTCATAGTACCACCCATAGGTGATTTGTGAGTTCTTAATTGTGTATCTCCACTTGTATCTAAAAATTGCTCTATTAGATAGATTGCTGGTTCTTTTGTATCTTTATCAAACTCTACACTTGAAGCATCTTTTATACCACATACATTTCTTAAATATTCTAAAATAGATAGTTGCATACCTAAACAGATACCAAGATATGGAAGCTTGCTCTCTCTTGCATATTGGATAGCTTGAATTTTTCCCTCAACACCTCGCTCACCAAATCCACCAGCTACAAGTACACAATCGCTGTCACCTATAACCTCTTTGGCACCTTTTTTCTCTATCTCTTCAGAATCACACCAATGTACATTTACTTTTGTGTTTAGATGAGCACCACTGTGGATTAATGCTTCTGTTAAAGATTTGTAAGCCTCTTTTAACTCAAGATATTTACCTACAAATGCTACACTCATCTCTGATTTTGGAGCAACAATATGTTTTACTAGATTGTCCCACTCATCCATATCTGGATTTAGCTCATCCATCTCAAAATGTTTCGCAATAGATTTTAAAATACCATCATTTAAAAATTTCATCGGTACTTGATAGATAGTTTTAGCATCACCCGCTTCAATAATAGCATCTTCATCTACATCACAACTATATGCTAACTTTCTTTTTAACTCCACAGGAAGTTTTTTCTCTGTACGACAAACTAACATATGTGGCATAATACCAATTCTTCGTAACTCTTGAACACTATGTTGTGTTGGTTTTGTTTTAAGCTCACCAGCAGCTGCTATATATGGTACTAAAGTTACATGGATATTCATAGTTGTTGTTTTTGGGTTTTCATGTCTGATCTCACGAACAGCTTCCATAAAAGGTAACCCCTCTATATCTCCAACTGTACCACCAAGCTCTACAATTAGTATATCGTGACCTTTACCAGCATTGTATATTCTATCTTTTATCTCATTTACAATATGTGGAATAACTTGAATAGTTTGACCTAAGTATCCACCTTCTCTCTCTCGCTGAATTACACTACTATATACTTGACCTGTTGTGAAGTTGTTCATCTTACCAAGTGTTTTATCTATAAATCTTTCATAGTTTCCAAGATCTAGATCTGTCTCTGCACCATCTGCTGTAACATAAACTTCACCATGTTCCAAAGGACTCATCGTACCTGGATCTACATTTAAATAAGGGTCTATTTTAAGCATACTTACATTAAATCCACTTTGTTTAAGTAATGCAGCTATACTAGCACTTGTGATCCCTTTACCTAAACTACTTAAAACTCCACCTGTTACAAATATATATTTAGTCATATTTTCCCTTAATTGTCATTATCATATACCCTGATTGTACAATAAAATTGCTAAAATGGGCTTTAAAAGAGTTTATTAGCTATTTATTGCCTTAGATGCTTTTACACCACTACTAAATGCCCATTGAAAATTGTAACCACCCAATTCACCTGTGGCATCTACAACTTCTCCTATAAAATAAAGATCTTTTTGTAGTTTACTTTGTAGTGTATCATCCAACTCATCTGTATCTACTCCACCTTTTGTAACCTCTGCTTTTGTATAACCAAAATTTCCAGCAGGTGCTAAGATATAGTTATGTATATCTATATCTAGCTCTTTAATTGCCTTTTTAAATCGTTTTGGTAGATAACTATTTTTATATGGTGCAAAATCTATACTAAAACTACCTTTTTTCCAATATAAAGATGTAGTTAAAATAGCTGGACCACTACACCCTTTATGTGTAAAAAGCATACTTCCCTCTACTACTTTTTCACCTATAGTTATCTTTACATCTAAAGATAATCCACTAAGATCCTTAAACCAAAATTGATCTTTTTGAACTGTAAAACCCACAAGTGCAGGATCTAGCCTAGTTATAGTATGTCCAAATTTTTTAGCTATATTAAAACCTATATCAGATGCACCTAAACTACTATATGATACACCACCAGATGCAACTATAAGTTTTTTTGCCTCTATTTTTTGTTTTGTTGTTTCAATTATAAATTTTGAATTAGAACTATTATATGATACGTTTGTTACCTTATGGTCAAGATAATATCTACAATGCTTTGTCAACCTTTTAAACATATCTATCACATCTTCACTAGTGTTACAAAAATATGTACCTTTTACTATCTTTTCGTTTAATGTTGGGTAGAGATTGTTTTTATTTAAAAATTTCAATAGATCTTTTTGATCAAAATCATCTAGTATAGTTTGTATAAAACTACTATCTCCTAGATAGTGTGTAGAGTCCATATAGATATTGGTAATGTTACATTTACCACCACCACTTACTTTGATCTTTTTTCCTATTTTTGTGTTGCCATCTATTATAGCAATTTTTTTATCTTTTAGATATGATGCAGCCATAAGACCACTAGCTCCAGCTCCAACTACTGCTATATCGTACATTTTTTCTCTAACGGTATTTTTATAGAAAATTTTGCACCCATATATTCTGTACCATTGTATTTGAATATAGTATTTTGTACACTTAATTCACCTTTAAAATGCTCTTTTATGATCTTTTTACTCATATATAACCCTATTCCAGTACCTTTATCTTCAGGTTTAGTAGTAAAATGTGAATCAAATATTTTATCAATAATTTCAGAATCTACACCACCACCATTATCAATAATAGATATAATAACAATATACTGATCTTGAATCTTAGAATCTATATTTATCACTCTTACATCATTTTTATCAATTACATCAATTGCATTATTTATTATATTTATAATAACCTGAATAAGATCATTCTCATATCCTTCTATGATTATACTTTCAATATTGTTATTGACAATAACTTCTTTTTGAGAAATAGTTTTGCTCATAAGATTCAAACTTCTATTTACAGTATCTTTTAGATTAAATTTACCTATTCTTCTTTTTTTAAAGAAATCTTTAAAATCATCTATTGTACGAGATAGATGATTGACATTTCGTAAAATATCTTGAAAATACTCTAGCTCACTTTTGTCACCTATAGAACCTATACCGTACTCTTTTTTGATCATAAGCCCACTTGCGATTGTACTAATAGATGATAATGGTTGTCTCCATTGATGTATAATATTCTCTATCATCTCACCCATTGTTGCCATCTTATTTTGTTTTAGCATCAATTTATCTTTAAACTCTATCTCTTCTACTAATTTATCTCTTAAAGATTTAAGCTCTAGATGTGTAGCTACTCTTGAGATAAACTCTTTTTCAAAAAAAGGTTTAGTTATATAATCTACTCCACCTAGTTCAAACCCTTTAGATATGCTATCTTCATCATTTTTCGCAGTTAAAAATATGATAGGTATATCTTTTGTTTTATCATCATTTTTCAACTCTAAACATACCTCATAACCATCCATAGGTTCCATAAGTATATCTAATACTATAATATCAAAATCGTACTCTTTAACTCTTTCTAATGCACTCTTACCAGATGTTGCAAAAATAATATTATAATCTTTATTTTGTTTTAAAATATTTACTGCTAACTGTACATTATTTAAATCATCATCAACAATTAATACATTGTATTTTTTATCCATTATTTTATCCTTTACTATCTTTTATAATCTCATCTAATCTTTTATATATTTTATCATAATTATTAACAATAAATTCAACCTTATTGATATCAAAACTATCTAATGCCTTTAAAAGGTCACTAGAATAAACACTAAGTATCTCCAATTTATTATCTAAATTTAAACTATCAATCTTATTTGCAAAAGTTTTAAGAAGTTCAAAATCACCTTTATCTTTAATATTATCTAACTCATCTCTGAATTCACCTTTTAATTTATCTACAATATATGGAAGCTGATCTAAAATATCACTATCTAAAGATATATTATCTATAACACTATCTATCTCTTTTTTTATATCATATTTAAGATGTTTCATAAACTCAACTATTAGATCTTCATATGTCATAGGTTTTCTTACATAACCACTAAAACCATACTCTTCAACTTTGTTCAATTCATCTACCATAACTGAAGCGGTAAATGCAATTACTGGAATATCTTTTGTTTTTGGATCTGATTTTAATCTTTTAATTGTCTCATACCCATTCATAACTGGCATTCTAATATCCATTAGAATAAGATCAATATCATATTTAGATACCATTTCAAGTGCCTCTTTACCATTTGATGCCTCTAGTAAACTTAGATTCGTAAAAGATAAACTAGCCTCTATCAATTTCCTATTTTGAGCAATATCATCAACTACTAAAATAGTAGCATCTTTAAAAGTTATATTTTCTATATCTTCAGTTTTTCTATCTTTTATAGAGTTTGTACCTATTGATATATCATAAATTGTAACAATAAATGAACTCCCCTTACCAACTTCACTTTTTACAACAATATCACCACCCATAAGTTTTATAAGCTTGTCACATATTGCAAGTCCTAGCCCTGTACCTGCTTTATCTATAGAATCATCTCTTTCAATCTGTTCAAATGAGTTAAAAATAGTTTTTATATACTCTTTTGGTATCCCTCTTCCTGTATCTGTAACGGTTATCTTAAGATCGATTTTATTCTGTATCTTATCTATAAATATCATCTCAACTTTAACTGTTATAGATCCACTCTCTGTAAATTTTATAGCATTTCCTATAAGATTTATCAGCACCTGACGAACTCTTGCACTATCTATTATAATATTTTGTGGTAGCTTATCATCTATATCTAATATAAAATCTAAATTTTTTTGTTTAATCTTAGAGTGAAAAATATTCTCCATATCTGTAAATATATTACGAATCTCTGTAGATTCCATATCTAATTCTAATTTACCAGCTTCTATTTTAGATAGATCTAAAATATCATTTATAATCATAAGTAAAGCTTTCCCACCTGTTTTAATAGAGTGTAAATAATCTTTTTGTACTGGATCTTTGATCAGTTTATCAAGTAAATATGTAAATCCTATAACTGCATTCATAGGTGTTCTTATCTCATGAGACATATTTGCTAAAAATTCAGATTTTGATTTCGATGCTATTTGTGCTTTTTTAGTCTCTTTCTCCAGTTGGATTTTATTGTATATTAACTCTTGTTCTATCTTTTTTCTTTGCTTTATCTCTGCTTGTAACCTTCTATTCCAATATATTATAATAGCCAATATAATAGATACACCAAAAAATATTTTCCACAAAAGAGTATAATCTATCCTCTCTTGTAAAGTTATACCTACCCATTTATTATATATCATATCTTTCTCATGTTCAGTTATACTATCTAGAGCTTTATTTATTATATCTATCCCTGTTTGACCTAACTCTTTTCTAAGAGCTATACTTAAAGAGAAGATAGTGTCAAGTTTTCCTGCAATTTTTAGATCAAAAAAACCATTTTTATTTATATTGTAACTAGCTATTGGTAACACAGATACAAAAGCATACGCTTTTTTTGAAGAAACATACTGTAGTGCTTCTAAACTATTTTTAGCATATATAAGCTTTATATTTGGATGTTTATTAAAAAGTAGTTCAGTTATAGCATAACCTTTTATCACAACAACTGTTTTATTATATAGTGATTTTATGTTATCTAAAAATGGTTTATCTTGTGTTGTGACCATAACCATTGAGTATTTTAAATATGGCTTTGTAAAATTTAACCTATCTTTAGTAGATACTGTTTTAGTGATACATGAATACATATCAACTTTTTTACTATCTATATATTTAATACTTTCAGACCACTTCGCTGTCTTTTTATGATTAAATTTTATACCTGTACGCTTAGATATAATATCTATATAACTACTAGATATCCCACTATATTTACCATCCTCATCAATAAATTCAAATGGTGCAAGATATGGATCGGATACAAAGTTTACCACTGGATGATCTTTGATCCATTGCTTCTCTTTTTGAGTTACATCTATCTTATAGTTGTATGTAAAACTATTATTTGTAAGATTGATAAGCTCATATTTTGGTATCACCTTAAAAGCTTTTGTTATAATTGATGCTAAAATTGGGTATTTATGGTTTATACCTATTGATACCTCTCCATTCTTATTTTTAATCTTATCTACAATCTTTAGATTATATTGCTTAAGATCTTTTTGCTTAATATCATATGATAATAATCCATGATAACCTTTAGATGATCTTAAAGCTCTATATGTAGCTTCAGGATTATCTTTTTTTATTATAGTTGTATTAGATGGTATATTTTTTAATATACTCTCAACTATAGATTGATCTACGATATACAAAGATCTATTATTTAGATCATTTATAGTTTTTACTACACTATTTTGACTTTTTGTTACCAACATTAATGGTGTGAAGTTATATGTAGGTGTGTAGTAAAAATATTTTTCTTCACGCTCTTGTGACCAATTTAATCTAGCAATACCTTGTATATCTTTACCAGTTTTAGCATCGTTGTATCCTTTTTTCCAACTACTATAACTAATTGGGATAATATTTGTCCCCATATATCTGTTTATAAGATTTATCAACTCTAACTCAACTAAATTTCCATTATCATTTAGATCCCAATAATCCATAATAGCTATTTTAATCTCTGGATTATCTTTTAGCCACTGCTTTTCATCTGTTGTTAATTTGATTTTATCAAACTTCTTAAAATAGACAATAATTTTACCAATATTTTCAGATTTATACACTATATCTTTTTTGATAACTATATATTTATCCTGATCAGTATGAAATGATTTGTTTTTTATAAGCTTATTCTCTTTTTTATATACCTGATAAAATATATTATTATCTAAATTATCTATTATAGATATACTTTCTATCATATCATTTTGTTGTATATAGTTATTTATAATTTTTTCTAAAGACTTATCATCATAGTTATATAAGTTTACAGAAACAACATTTGATATACTCATAACTTTTTTTTCCAAATTACTACTAAACAAATATAAATTTGATATTAAAAATAAAATAATCATATTATATATTGATCTCATATTTACGACTTAAAACTCCCTCTACTACATTTATATATAAGGAAAGGATAACATAAATATAATAAAAAGATAATAGTGATTATCATAATTAGATAATAACTTTAAAAATAAATAAAGATATGTTATACTAATATTTATATATTATTATAAAGGAAAGATAGTTATGAAAAAATTTTTGCAATACCTATTAATAAGTTCTATATTAATAGTAAATGGAGATGCTAAAGATCGATTTTTATGGGTAGACGATGAAGATTATAAGCCATATATCTATAAAGATCACGATGGTAAACCAAAAGGTGTATTTAAAGATCTCATGGTAGAGATATTTAAGCGTATGGATATTCCTCTAGAGTATCAATTATATCCATGGAAACGATCGCAGAAATATGTGCAAGATGGTAAAGCTGATGGGATGGTAACTGTAGTAACTAAAAAACGTTTAGAATTTACCATCCCTACAGATCCACTTATAAATATGTATGAGAAGATCTTTACAAGAAAAGATAATCCAAGAATTAAAGAGATTATGAATATAACTGATATATCTCAATTTAAAGGTTTTAAAGTATTGGAATATATTGGTGCGGGATGGGCCGAAGAACATTTTAAAGATTTAGATATGGTTTGGGTACCAAAACAAACAAATGCACTAATAATGTTAGCAAATAAGCGTGGAGATATTTATGTCACAAGTGAATTTATAGGTATTAGCAATATAAAAGATCTAATTAAAGCAAACCCTAAATATGCTAACAATCTAAAAAAATTAGTTGCTACAAAAACACCACTTACAACTTTAGAATTTTCACTTTTAATTCAAAAAGATTCAAAATTTGTTGATATTATACCAAAGTTTAATGAAACATTAAAAGAGATGAAAAAAGATGGTACATATGATAAAATAGTTAATAAATATTTAAATATCTAGTTCATACGAACTAGATATTTTCATCTATATAGTTTTACTAAATCTTCTTTTATCTTCTGGAATTTTATTTAAATATGCATCAAATGGCATAGAGATATTTCTTATTAGCATAGAACCTGTTTGTGTTACATCTATCTTTGTATCGGTTATTGTTAAAAGTTCTGCATCTTCAAACTCTTTTAATGCCTCAAGTGCATCGCTAAAATACTCTTTAAAATTTATTTTAAATTTTTCTTCAACTTTTTTCATATCTAGAGCAAAATTCGCCATAAGCTCCATAATAACATATTGTCTTAATATATCATCATCATTTAAACTATACCCTTTAAACACAGGTAGATCTCCAGCATCTATAGCTGCTTCATACTCAGGAAGAGTTTTATAATTTTGTGCATAATAATCTACACCATCACCAATAGATGTAACACCAATCCCAATAAGATCCGCTCCACCTTTTGTAGTATATCCTTGAAAGTTTCTATGAAGCTCACCTTTTTCAATAGCCTTAAATAGCTCATCTTCTGGTTTAGCAAAGTGATCCATACCTACCATCTTATATCCAGCTTCTCCAAAAAACTCAATAGTATCTTTTAGTATCTCTAGCTTTGTAGATGGTGGTGCGAATGTTGTCTCATCAAACTTTCTTTGTGTTTTCATCATCCAAGGTACATGTGCATAGTTAAATACAGCTAATCTATCTGGATCAAGTTTTACAATATCTCTTATAGTTTTTGCAAATGTCTCTTTTGTTTGATATGGTAATCCATATATCAGATCTATATTTATAGATTTTATCCCAGCATCTCTTGCTATTTTCACCACATTTTGTGTAGTTTCAAAAGGTTGGATTCTATGTATAGTTTTTTGAACTTGAGGATCTAAATCTTGCACACCAAAGCTAAGACGGTTACACCCTGCTTCTTTTAGTACATCCATATGCCCTTTTTCAAAAAATCTAGGATCTACCTCACAACTAATCTCCGCATCACTAGAAAAATTTGGGAAAGTTGATCTAATAGCATCTAATACCTCTTTTAGTTGAGATGGATCTAAAAATGTAGGTGTCCCTCCACCAAAATGCATCTGTGTTACTGTTCTATTTGTATTAAGATATTTAGCTAAGATTTTTAGCTCTTTTTTTAGATAATCTATATATCTAGTTTTTTTATCCTCTTTAGATGTAAAAATTACATTACATCCACAAAAATAACATGCACTTCTACAAAAAGGGATATGTATATAAAGTGAAAGTGGTCTATCATCGCTTTGAGATTTAAATCTATTTTTTAAATCATCTTGTGTAAAAGTTGTATTAAACTCAGGTGCCGTAGGATAGCTAGTGTATCTAGGACCTGGTTTAGAATACTTTTCAAATTTTGTAAAATCTATCATTATCTTCCTTGAATGGTGAATTATATCTCCATTTTATCATTTTCAAGTTGATAGTATGATTAGAATATATTTTTAAAGTTCATGTCCATCATAAAAAACAATCTTATCTCTACCTGTCTCTTTTGCTTTGTACAATAACTTATCAGCATTTGCTACAGTTTCATCTGCTGAAGCATTATTTGATCTAAGCTCAACACCTGCACTAAATGTGATATGTATCTTATGCTCTTTATATATAAAATTATTTTTGCTAACTACATTTTTTATTCTACTTATATATGTATCTAGCTCTTTATCGTTTGTATATCTTACTATTGCTACAAACTCTTCACCACCATATCTACCAATTACATCAGTATCTCTAGTTAGTTTTAGTAAAAGTGCTGCAAATGTTTTAAGGATAACATCACCACCCTCATGACCATAAGTATCATTTACCTTTTTAAAGTGATCTATATCAAAAAATACTATAGCAAAATCTTGCCCATATCTTTTATACATATCATCAGCTTTTTTAAGCTCATCCTCATAAGCACTTCTTGTAAGTGTACCTGTAAGATGGTCTCTTATATTTTTCAATTTTGTTTCTGCTAACTCTCTCTCTAACTCTTTTACCTTATTCTCAAGAATTGCAACCTCATTTTTACCTGAAGTTAAATTTTCATTTATATGACTCATCTCATTTTCTATAGTGATTGCAGCCTCTACAAGTTTTGCTTGAAGTTTATTTAACTCATCTTTTGTATTGCCTTTTTTCAAAGACATAATACTTTGTTTAATACCTGTAACATTAGATGAACTATTTTTATTGCTATCTATAGCATCACTTAGATATTTACTCATAAGTGTAATAAGTCTTGCTATATCTGCTGTTTTTTTGGCAACAACTTTTTTATCTACCTCAAATCTTTTTTCTATAAACTTAAACATCTCTTGCTGTATAGATTCCTCAAAGATTAGTGATGGCGAATCCCCTATTTTAATAGAGAAAGCATTTAATTCATTTCCAAAATTAAATGCAATAGATGGTTGCATAGATTGTTGTAGTAATTCTGACATCTTGCTTATATTTTTAGTCTCTATTCTTAAAAGTAAAATATCTATAAGATCATAAACTGTCTCAATATGTTTATTCTCTTCTAACTCATTTTTTGAAAGTTTTTTAAGTGCATCTGTAAAATATTTACACTCATCAACTGTTAATTTTAACTCTTTTGATACCTTACAAAACTCTTTTGTATATTCTGCTGGTGTTGGATCTATATTTTTAGAATTTAAATTTTTTAGTGTTATATTTGTAATTCGGCTAATACTATTCATAATATTATCCTAAAAGTTTTTTTACCATCATATTGATTCTTTTACCATCAGCACCACCACCTATTCTCTCTTTAGCTGGGTTCATTATCTTACCCATATCTTTCATAGAAGTAGCACCAACTTCTGTAATGATAGATTGAATTATCTCTTCAAGTTCATTATCATCTAACTGTTTTGGTAAATATTGTTTAAAAACATCTATTTGAGATTGTTCTTTCTCTACAAGATCATCTCTTGAAGCATCTTTATATTGAGCTATAGCTTCCTCTCTTTGTTTTATACCTTTTTGGATAAGTTTTATAATATCATCATCACTCATCTCAATTCTTTGATCAACCTCTATCTGTTTTATCATAGTATTTATAGATCTAATAGAATCTCTTCTATTGATCTCTTTTGCTCTCATTGCATCTTTTAAGTCCGATTTTAGTTGCTCTTTTAAATTCATTTTATATCCTATTTATTATTTATGACTATATTATATCTGATTTATAATTAATATTAATGTTTTACACTCATAAGGTAATTTATAACAGTCTCTATAAAAGCATCATGCTTTCTCTCTTTTAGATATGCAATATATAACTTTCTTTTCATTTTAGTATTTGGTAATCTACTCTCAAATAACACACCAGCTTTTACAAGATCTGCAATAGCATGTGTAGAAACAATAGAAACTGTAGGGATCGATTCTTTAGAACTGTGAAGTATAGTTTGTACAATCGCAGTTGGAGAAGATGCTTCACTGATCACATTAAAAGATTCACAATCACTCATATCTGATTGTTCTAATGACTCTTTAAATACTCTTCTTGTATGACTATGAGCATCTCTACATATCCATTTATATGATGTAAGATCTTCATCTTTTACTTTTTTTGGTAATTTTTGGTTAGAAAATATAACAATCTCATCCTCTATCCACTCTCTGTAGATTATACCATCTTCAAAAATTGGAGACTCTATAAGTGCCATATCTACTTTTTTATCTTTTAATTCCTCAATAGCTTCAGCACTTGAAGATACATTTACACTTACATCATTATCTATCTTCTCTTTAATATCGTTTAAAAAAGTAGGCAATATATAATTACCTATAGCATTAGATGCTCCAAATATAAATGTAATATCTTTATTTATGATTTTTAATAGTTCAGACTCACTATTTTGTATAACTTTTTCTATCTTTTGGGCTATTTGATATAGTTTTTCACCCTCTTTAGTAAGTCTAATACCATTTTTTTTCCTATCAACAATACTTGAACCTAAATAATCTTCTAAAAATCTCATTTGCTGTGTAACAGCAGGTTGAGATATACCTAATTTCGCAGAAGCTTTTGAAAAAGATTTCTCTTTTACTACTACTAAAAATGTATTCAATTTCGTAAAATCTGATAACATAAATCTACCTTTTTAAGTTTTTATAATAAGTATTATAACACATCTTTATATAAAGGAAGATTAAATATTAAAAAAATTTATGTATTATTAACTATAAATTTCGGATTATATGCAAGTTTAAAACTTACATATACTTCTGTAATACAGAAGGGATGCTGATACTTCCATCCTCATTTTGATAGTTTTCCATAATAGCTACCATAGTTCTACCAACTGCTAAACTAGATCCATTTAATGTATGGCAAAGTATATTTTTCTTCCCATCTTTATATCTTATCTTAGCTCTTCTTGCTTGAAATTCTTTTGTGTTTGATATAGAACTTATCTCTCTATATTTATTTTGTCCAGGTAACCAAACCTCAAGATCAATAGTTGTAGATGCACTAAAACCTAGATCTCCAGTACATAATTGTACTTTTTGGTGAGGAAGACCAAGTGATGTAAGAAGATCACTAGCACACTCAACCATCTTTTCAAATATCTCAGCAGATTGCTCAGGTGTAGTAATAGCTACCATCTCAACTTTGTCAAATTGGTGTTGTCTTATCATCCCTCTAGTATCTCGCCCTGCACTACCCGCTTCTTTTCTAAAACATGGTGTGTAAGATGTAAGTAATAGTGGTAGCTCATCTTTATCTACAATCTCATCATTGTATAGATTTGTAAGACAAACTTCTGCTGTAGGGATAAGGTATAGATCTTCACCCTCAATTTTAAAAAGATCATCACCAAATTTTGGAAGCTGTCCAGTTCCCTCTAGAACATTTGTATTTGCCATAAATGGTACATACCACTCTTCAAAACCTCTCTCACGATTGAAATCTAAAAAGTAATTTATCAAAGCTCTTTCAAGTCTTGCACCTACACCTTTTAGTGCTGCAAATCTACTTTTTGCTAATTTTACACCTCTTGTAAAATCTATCATACCATTGTTCTCACCAAGCTCCCAATGCTCTTTAGGCTCAAAACTAAATGTAGGCTTCTTTCCAATTGTTGTAAGTACAACATTATCATCTTCATTTTTTCCAAGCGGTACTGTTGAGTCTGGTAGATTTGGAATACCCATAATTATCTTATCTATAGATAACTCTATCTCTTTTACCTCATTTTCAAGTTGCTGTTTTTTCTCTTTTAAAGTTGAGATTTGTTCTTGAAGTGGAGCTATATCTTTACCCTCTTTTTTATATGCACCAAATTGAGCAGAAAGTTTTTTTTGTTCAGCTTGGGTAGCTTCCATCTCTTTTCTTTTATCTTTTGCAGTTATTACTTTACTTTTTAGATTCTCTAACACTTCGGTAGTTACACCTTTTTTTGCTAGTGCGATACTTGTATTGTCAAAATCTTTCTCTAAAAGTTTTTTATCTATCATTATTAAATTTTCCTCTTAATTATTCTTTATCTTTAGCAATATTATCTTTTACTATTTGATTTATCTCTTCTTTTTTTACAAAATCTGCACCCATACTTACTATAAACTGACTAGCTTCTGCTACTGTTAATGTTGTAGGTTCCACTAAAGATCTATCTACAATTACTGTATATCCACTTGTAGGGTTTGGGCTTGTTGGTACAAAAAGTACTAAAGTATTTTCATGTTTACTTAAAACATAAGCAGGAACCCAAAGATCTTTTTTTGGATACTCTACTAATACAACCTCTTGTTTTTCATCTTTTGTGTTTGGTGTAAAAAGTGCTGTTATTTTTTTCACTATAGAATAAACTGTACCAATAGCTGGAACTTTTTCTAATATTCTATCTATAGCAGATACGAAAAACGATTTACCCGCTTTCTCCATAGAGGAACCAACAGCTGCAAGTATAGCCATAGTGATAAATAATATAGCAATAGTAAACAATGAACTATTTGTATATGATGAAACAAAATCAAATAATTGAACTGTAAGTCCTTTAAGCCACAATACTAATTGTACCACAATAAGCAATGGTATAAGTGCTAATGTCCCCACAAACATATATCTAAATAGTTGTTTCATATAATCACCTTTTTATTTTTTGAAATTATAACATAAATTATATATTTTTTGGTGCTGTTTCAATTCTAAATTCAACTCTTCTTGATGCTTTCTTATTTTCTGTTCCATCTTCATTGTAAATAGGCTTAGATGAAGATAACCCTTTTGCCATAAAAGTTGTATCTATCCAGATCATATTATCTTGCACTAATTTATCTTTATTTTTTTCAACATATTTAAGAACCTGATTAGCTCTCTCTTGAGATAATTTAAGATTCATCTTATATTTTTCTTCTAATGTCTTACCTAATTTATGTTCAGAAGATGAGTGTCCCTCAATTATTACACTATTAATCTCTAATTGATAAGCAAGTAAAACTTTTATATATCTAGGGAAAAAATCATCAAGTATTTTTTTATATTTATCACTTAAATTTTTACCACCTTTAGCAAATAACATACTTGGGTCTTTAAATCTAAATGTTAAGCTATCTTTATCAATTTGTGCATTCCATTTCTCTAAATCTTTTCCAAATTCAGCTATTAAAGCTTCATAAAGCCCCTCTATTACATATATCTCTGTTTGTGATTTTGCTGTTGCAGATTCACCATCTCTTGTGTATGCTGTAGCATCAATTGTATAGTTACCATTTGGTAACTCATCTGTTACATTTGCACACCAATGGTTGTTTTTATCAACTTTTGCATTATATCTACCAAAAGATTGATCAAACTCATTTTCAAGACCTACATCAACAATCACTTTCTCTTTTGTATCTACATCACCACAAATTGTTGGCATATTATCATTATAAACTTCATGCTCCTCTATTGATATATTTATATCTGGTGGTAGATTATATTCTGGTTTTACTACTACTTTTGTAGTATTTTTATCAGTTTCCCATCCACATAATTCGCTTAAATTATCTGATGTAAGTAGCTTAGATATATAGATATTATTATTTTTAGAACTATTATTTAGTGTTGACATACCATGAGAATCTACAACATCCCTTTTTGCACCATTACATATCAATAGTTTTGAGATATTTGTATCGTCATTTCTTGTAGAATCTAACAATGGTGTATCAGAATAGTTATCTATTGTATTTACTTTTGCATGTTGAGATATAAGGTAAGATGCTATATCGTAGTTATGATACCTAACAGCAAGATGTAATGGTGTGTAACCATAACGATCTTGCTGATCTATATTAGCACCTTTTTTGACAAGAAATTTTACAAGCTCAAGATCATTTGTTCTAACAGCATCATGCAGTGCATTTTCAGTTAGGAAATCACTATGAGAGATTGAAGCTTTATTATTCAAATTACTATTTGAGTTAGTTCCAGTTGTACAACCACTACTTAAAATAGCAATCATTAAGCCAGATAGATATAGCTTTTTATTTATTGTCATTATTATTTATCCTTTTATATTTAAATCTATTAAACTTTAAGTATATTACAAAAAAGTTACTAAATAGTTATTTATTGTTTTTTAAGAAACTCTGTAAGTATCATAATCTTTGTACCATTTACTCTACCCTCAATATGTTTATCATCATCGTGTGGTAAAGAGATATTTCTTACTGCTGTTCCTCTTTTTGCTGTAAATCCAGCACCTTTTACCTCAAGGTCTTTTATAATTGTTACAGTATCTCCAGCAGATAGTATCACACCATTTGAATCTCTATGTATAGCTTTTGCTTCATCAGCTACTAAACCTTGCTCTGCCCAATTTTTTACATCATCTTCAAGATATAACATATCTAACATATCTTGTTTTTTTAATATTGATAAAACTCTATAAGCTACAACTTTTACTGCATCTACTTCACTCCACATACTATCATTTAAACAGTGCCAGTGATTTTCATCCATCTTATCTTTGTCTTCTAGTTGCTCTTTACATGTAGAACATACTAATATACTTTGCTCAACAGTTCCATTTGATGGTGCAACCTCATAAACATCTAAATCATCTGTAGATGTACATAGTTCACAACAACCACCACTTCTTTTTATAAGTGCTTCTTTAATATCCATTTTTAGTATCCTTCATGTTGATTTTTTTGCAATTGTATCTAATTATGCTTTAACACCTATTAATAATAATTTTGATATAATAATATAAATTTAGAAAAGGTATTAAATAATGTGTGGAATTGTTGGATATATTGGAGATAAAAACTGTAGTAGAATTTTAGTCGATGGTCTAAAAGAGCTTGAGTATAGAGGATATGATAGTGCAGGTATTGCTATACTTGAAAATGGTAATATAAAAGTATCGAAAGCGATAGGAAAGATAAAAAATCTTGAAGAGAAAGTAGATTTTGAACAAAATAGTAACTTCTCTATTGGTATTGGTCATACAAGATGGGCAACTCATGGAAAACCAACAGAACTAAATGCACATCCACACTTAGGTGAATACTCTTATGTAGTACACAATGGTATTATTGAAAACTACAAAGAGTTAAAAGAGGAGCTACAAAATGCTGGACATAAATTTGTATCTCAAACAGATACAGAGGTTATAGTTCATCTTTTTGAGTTTTATTTTAATCAAACAAACGATGCAGAGCAATCATTTAATAGTACTATAAAAAGAGTTGAAGGTGCATACTCAATCCTACTTATTACAAAATCTGAACCAAATAAGATATTTTTTATGAAACATGGCTCACCACTTGCTATTGCAAAAGGTGAAGATAAAGATGAGATATTTTTTGCCTCATCAGATGCACCACTTATAGGACATGCTCAAGATGTAGTATATCTTGAAGATGGTGTAAGTGGTATTGCCACAAAAGGTGAT
>Ga0256828_1000452_pt1 | contig 27288 bp, 19 predicted proteins | sample CV88metaG_FD_185993 | JGI IMG/M metagenome (GOLD analysis project Ga0256828, IMG submission 185993) | Hydrothermal vent microbial communities from East Pacific Rise, Pacific Ocean - CV88 | ecosystem: Environmental > Aquatic > Marine > Hydrothermal vents | place: Pacific Ocean: East Pacific Rise...
AAGAGGATAAACTGGAAAACTCATTCCTTGCTGCTGAGAGTGAAGCTGTAACCGCTTTTGGTGACGGTACCATATATATGGAGAAATTTATTCAAAATCCCCGCCATATAGAGGTGCAGATTATGGCAGATGCTCATGGCAATGTTTTGCATATTGGTGAGAGAGACTGCTCAATGCAAAGAAGACACCAAAAACTCATAGAGGAATCTCCGGCTGTTATCCTGACACCAGAGGTAAGAAAAAATCTACACGAAGCAGCATTAAGAGCAACAAGATATATAAAATATGAGGGTGCAGGTACTTTTGAATTTTTGCTTGATGCAGATCTAAACTTCTATTTTATGGAGATGAACACCCGTTTGCAGGTTGAACACTGTGTATCTGAGATGGTTAGTGATCTGGATTTGGTTAAGATGATGATAGAGATTGCAGAGGGCAAAGAGTTGCCGTCTCAAGATAGTATCAATCTTGGCGGACACTCAATAGAGTGTCGTATCACTGCTGAGGATCCTGTGAGCTTTTTGCCATGTCCGGGGCATATAAAATCGTGGATAACTCCGGGTGGAAAAGATGTCAGAATAGATTCTCATGCTTATGCAGGATATACAATTCCTATGATATATGACAGTATGATAGCAAAACTGATTGTTCGTGGAAAAGACAGACAAGATGCAATCTCAAGAATGCACAGGGCTTTGAGTGAGTTTAAAGTGGACGGGATTAGAACAACTATCCCGTTTCATCTAAAAATGATGCAAAACAAAGATTTTGTAGAGAATAATTTTGATACAAAATATTTGGAAAACTATAAAGGCTGATGGATAAAAGCTATCAAAGAGGCTGTTACGGCCACATTGAGTGACTCAACACCTCTTTGCATAGGTATTTTTACTCCGTCGTTGCATAGTTTTTCTATCTCTTTACTCACACCCTCACTCTCATTGCCAAGTACAAATATAGTTTTTTTATGATACTGCAAATCGTATATACTCTCTTTTGCATGGGAGGAGAGAGCATATATTTTTGCTCCGTTTGTATTTTTTAAAACATCATCAAGGGTGTTGCAAAAATATATGGGTATCTTAAACAGTGTACCTGCACTCGCTTTCATCACAAGTGGGGAGATTTTTGCAGAGTCTTTTTTGGGCAGTATTATCCCGTCAATGTTTCCAGCTGCACAACTTCTGATAATCATTCCGAGATTTTGTGGATTTTGCACCCTGTCAAGTGCTATGAGTCTGAAGTGTTTTAGGTTTTTTATCTCTTTTGCATCCTGATAACTTTTTGAGATAATATCACATGCAACACCTTGATCCTGTTTTGAGTTTTTGCTTATTCTTGAGAGTGCAGATTTATCGTGCCACAGTATCTCTATGCCTTTTTTTGTTGCCAATGAGAGTATTTTTTTGATAATACCGTCTTGTTTGTTTGAGTTTGAGAGATGAAGTTTGTGTATCTCTATGGTGTCATCTTGCAACACCTCCATAACTACATTTCTGCCATAAAGTGTTATCACTTTTTGAAAAAATGCTTTTTTGTCCAAATATTGTTGTGAATCTTTCAAGTCTCTATCCTGTAAACTATCTCTGTTTTGTTTTTTATTTTTTTAATTTCGTATGCACTCAGACCATCTATTTGCAGTGCCATAAAATCATCTATGGTTGTTATATTGGCTTTGGCAATCTCTCTTAGCACTATCCCTCTGTATGCTTTTGCCCAGTGGCTTACAACTTTGCCATCTTTTAAAAATTTGAGAGTTGTATATTGTTTGTTTGGTTTATAAAACTTCTCATAATACCCTGCACGGAGATCAAGTATATCATCTTTTGCCAAATATATGTCAAGCTGGTAGCCAAACCTCTCTTTGTAAAATCTATCCGGTGCAATTTCCCCTATATCACTTCCCTGTTTTACTTTGTAGTTTGGGATTGTATCTGCTCCCAGTATAGCGCCAAAAAGGTTTGAAAATATTATGGTGTTTTGTTTTAGATATTCCTGTGTATCTTTATCCAAAGAGTTGTATTTTAGGTAATCATAGGCAACACCACGGTATCTCTGTATTGCACACATAAGTGGTGAATCAAAAATATCATTTATATACGGGGTACAGTCCAAAAAATTTTTGAATCCAAAAAGTTTTTTTATCTTTTGTTCATCATTGCTTTTTATTATTTTGTTATATTGTTTTAGTATATCCTCTCGTGCTTTGTTTGATCCAAGCAACTCTTTTTTCTCCTCGTTACCGCCAATATTTTTACCTTCTGATGGGGAGAAGAGTATTTTTAACATTTTTTAACCTTTACTATATATGTTTTTGGGCAAAAAGGTATTTTATAGAGACAGTTACCTATTTACACAATCTTTTTTTAAATTATACCAATTAACTCTTAGGATAAGAGATAAAATATTTATAGTAGTATAATCGTTTTTATACAGATAGTGGATAAAACACAATATGTTTTATAAAAATCCAATAAAAAACAAGGTTTAGAATATGTCAAATCAGGATAATACTCGTTCAGATGTTTCCCAAATTGGAAATGTTGATCAGATCAGGGAGATACTTTTTGGTTCACAAACCCGTGAATTAAACCAAAGATTTGAGAAGATAGAAAAAGAGATAGAATCACTCAAAAATGATATATATCTCAAAATCCAACAAAATCAAGATGACTTTAATGCACATATCCAAAGTGAATTTGAATCTGTTTCCAAAAAGATTAAAAATATATCATCTCAGCAGCAGCTTGAGTTTGCAGATATCAGAGATGACTCTGTAAAGCAGGAAAAAAGGTTGCAAAACTCAATAGATATGCTCCAAGAGGAGTTAAACGAAAAAAGAGAACAGTTGCAAAAAAGTCAGCTTGAAAACAGAGATATGCTTCGTACAGAGATGAACACACTCAAAGCAGAGCTGTTAAAAACGATGCAAGATACAACCACACAACTTCAAGAGAGTAAACTTTCAAAAGATTATATAGCAGAGATGATGATGGAGACTGCTATGAAGATAAAAGGGACACAGCTTGTTGAAGAAATAACACAGATTGATGGTAAAAAATAAACAAAAAACACAAGAGGATGAGTCTCTAATAGAAGCATTCTCCCCTATTGTAAATGAGCTTATAGACAGAAATTACAAAAACTCTCAAGATAAGATTGCCAAACAGATGGCTCCACTTATAGGCAGTGCCATAAGGGAACAGATAAAAAATCAAAAAGATGAGGTGGTTGATGCACTTTATCCTGTTATAGGCAATATGATTAGCAGGTATGTTACAAAGACATTTGAAGATATGCTAGAGAAGATAAATGCCCAAATTCAAAACGGTTTGTCTTTTAGAGCTATAAAAAGAAAAATAGATTCAAAAGTGCAGGGTGTAAGTGAGAGTGAGTTGCTTTTGCAAGAGAGTACAACCTCAAATATCAGAGCATTACTGCTCATACACAAACAAACAGGTACTGTCCTTACCATTGCAGAGAATCCAAACAAACCTATACATGAGCCTGAGATGTTGGCTTCTATGATGACGGCTATTCAGAGTTTTGTAAATGACTGGATAGATCAAAATGACAAACATCAGGAATTGGGTGAGATTGAGTTTGGTGGCAGTAGAATTGTTATAGAAGACAGCGGATATGCTGTTTTGGCAGCGATAGTCGATGGTGCGGTTTTTAATTCAACCTATGAGAGTATCCGCAATGTTTTAGAATCTATTGTGCTTGAAAATGGTGATGCTATAAGAAATTTTAACGGAGATTTGAGTACATTTTCAAATGTAACTATTTATAAGCATATTTCAGCACTTTTGAGCTGTGAGAGGGATGAGGTTGAGAGTGGGAAAAAGCATCCGCTTATATATCTTATTCCTGTATTGATGGTTGTTTTGTTTTTGTGGTTTTTTTACTCATCATATACACAAAATGAGATATTGAAAAAAACACAAGATGCAATCTATAAAACTCCTCAGCTTACATCTTACAGAATAGATACAAAACTTGAAGACTCCAAGGTGGTGATAACAGGTGAGGTTCCTTCACTTTATCAAAAAAATCTGGCATACCAAAAAGTGAAGCAAATTGATGGTGTAAAAAGTGTCAAAAACAATCTTGTTGTAGTTGATTTTGAGAGTGATCCAAAGCAGATAGAGTCAAATATCTTTTATCTCATAAAAGGTTTTAACCTCTCTTACAATACACTGCTTGATTATGAATATACTTATCCGTCGTTGAAGCTCAAAGGTGTGCTTGAGAGTAAAAAACAAAAACAAAAACTTCTTGATGAGCTTAAAAAGATAAAAGGTGTCAAAGATATAAAAGACAATATCAAGATACAAAAGCCAAAAGCAGTTGTACCAAAAATTGATACTGTGGTGTATTTTCAAACAAATTCATCCACCATTGAACCGTCTCAGATAGAGAAACTCGATAAATTGGCATCTTTACTCAAAGGGCTGGATAGTAATCTGAGTGTATATATAAAAGGGGAGAGCAGTCCAAAAGGTTCTAAGGTATTAAATGAAAAGATTGCACTCAAAAGGGCAAAATCTGTCGGAAGATATCTAAAAAACACAGCAAAAATACCACAAAAAGTGGTGGAGGATATTTCAGATATATTTACAAAAAGATGTGCTGTTGTGTCTTTAAAAAAATAAGGAAAAATATATGTTTGCATATAAAATAGTGATGGTTGGTGACTTTGGTGTTGGAAAAACAAGTCTTGTCCGTCGTTTTGTTGATAATAGCTTTAGCGAAGAATATCTCAGCAGTATCGGTGTGTCAATATCTAAAAAAACCCTTACCAACTCCATGGTGATGTTATGGGATATTGAGGGAAAAACAGAATCTAAGCCGATTTATGAAAGCTATCTCAACGGAGCAAAAGGGTTTATTGTTGTTGCAGATATAACAAGAGCTGCGACAATAGAGGGTATATCAGAGCATATTGAGTTGTGTATGAGAAAGTCTCCACATGCACCGATAGTTGTTTCTTTGAACAAAAACGATATACAGACAGATAGTGTTTATGATAAGGACAAGATTGAAAATCTATCACCAAATATCATAATGGTAGTGGAAACTTCGGCAAAAAGCGGTGAGAGTGTAGAAGATATCTTTTTAAATTTAGATTCAAAAATAGTGGAGCAGATAAAGTGAATGCAAAACATATAACAAAACTTCTTTGTAGAAAAAACAATATAACTTTTTTGCAGTTTTCATTGGATTATAAGATTTTGGACTTTGATGAACATATTGTAGATTTGGCAAGTGATAAACAAAATCTCAAAATTGGCATGGATGTCAGAGAGGCTTTTTGTGAGTTGATTGGTTTTGAAGAGAATATACAAGAGCTTCTTGATAAAACAACACAACCTTGTATATCTATCCCTATGTTGAACAAAAACGGGTTTTATTATAATCTTGAGATTGAATTTTGTGAAGTTGATTCACACAGTTTTTTTATCATGTATTTTATGAAAAAGACAAAATATATGCTCAATTATACAAAGATGGTGCAAGATATAAACAAAAAAACACTTTTGCTCGAAAATGAGAAAAAAGTGCAGGAAAAAAGGGAGCATTATTATAGTCTTATAAATAAAAAACTGGTTACCTTCAATGTGGACAATGATGGTTTTATAACAGATGTAAACGATACATGCAGCTATTTTTTTGATCTAAAAAAAGATGATATGATAGGGGAGCATTTTTCAAAATTTATAAAAGCGAGAGAGAATAATCTAAGAGATGCCAAAGTGTTTAGAGCGACAAAGTTTGATGGAGAATGTGTTTATTTCCATACAGATATCATCCCTCTTAGTAGTAAAAGTGGTCAATATGGAAATATAATTATCTCTCAGGATATAACTTACCTCAAAAAGATAGAGGAGGAATTGATATATGCTGTTAAGCATGACAGCCTTACAGGACTTGCAAATCGTTCCCTTTTGATGGAAAAAATAGATGAAGCTATTGTGGAAAGCAAAGAGAAAGGGAGCTTTTTTGCTTTGTGTTTTGTAGATCTTGACAAGTTTAAATATATCAATGACAACTATGGACATCATGCAGGTGATATGCTTTTAAAACATATCTCAAAACTTTTGCAGGGGCTTATAAGAGAGGAAGATACAGCAGCTAGGGTTGGTGGAGATGAGTTTGTTGTGCTTATCCGTAATATACAGGATAAAGATTTTGCAGAGTTGAGTGTACAAAGAATTGATGAGGCTTTAAGGGGTACACCTTTGGTATATACAAAAGATAGTACCATATATTTTAGTTGTAGTTTTGGTATAGGTATATTTCCTAACGACGGAGAGGATGGCAGTACACTTTTGAAATTTGCAGATGAAAAGATGTATATGAAAAAAAGATCGAGATAGGCACTCAAAATTGCTTTAATTACCCTTAAAGATTTTGGGGGATATAATTTGAGAAACGGGGGAGGGCAAAGGAGATGTTGAAAAAGATTATATTGTTGATGGGAATTTTTGCCACTGTTGTGCTTTGTGCAGACACTGTGCAACAATACCAAAGTGCCATAAAGTACTATAAAAACAAAGATTATGAATCTAGTTATAAAATACTTTCAAAGATTTATCTCTCAAATCTTTCAGATCCAAAGCTGAATTTTTACCTTGGTTGCAGTGCTTATGAAACAGGTCGCTACGAGATAGCATTGGCTGCTTTTGAGAGGGTGGAGATGCTTGATGAGGGGAATTTGAGAAATAGGCTGGAGATGGCAAAAACATTTTATATGCTTAAGATGTATGAAGAATCCCAAATGGCTTTTGAGGAGGTATTGGCAAACCCGAATATCCCAAAAAATGTCCGCACAAATATAGAACTTTATCTCTCCAAGGTAAAGGGTGTACAAAAAGATTCTTTTACCTATGCAACCATAAATCTTGACTGGATATATGATTCAAATGTAAATTATGGGCAGTTGCACGATAAGATAGGTGGTGGTCTTGTGGCAACACCGGAGATATCGGATAATGCACTTCAGGCTTATGGAGATGTGACAAATGTATATGACATTGGTCAAAAAAGCGGATTTTTTATCAAAAACAGATTTATAGGTTTATTAAAAGATTATCAACATGAAGATGGATACGATATAGGGTATATAGCATATACACCAAGTTTGGTTTATAAATCTTCAAGAGATTTGGGTGAGCTTGTTTTTGGGGCAGATATATTGAGTATTGGGAAAAAAGACTACCTTCATACCTATTCTGCAATGACTCGTTATGAATATGCCCACAACATGACACTCAAAAGTATGCTGCATCTTAAATATCTTCAAAAAGATTTCAAAAGATCATGGGCTTATGATTTGGATGCAAACCATTATGAGATAGCATACGGATTGCAAAAAATATTATCACCCCGTTCGTATGTGCAGGGTGAAATAAATGGGTGTGGTGAGAGAAAAAAGCATGGCAATAGAACAGATGTTGATTATGATGAGTATAAGTTTAATCTAAATTATGCAAACCAGATAACATCTCGTATAGGGTTGGAGATATTTGCCCAATATCGCAAAAGAAACTATAAAGAAAATGCAAAAGTTGTTTATTCTACAAAACGGGTAGATGACGGAGGTGTTTTGGCTGCAAATCTGAATTTTAGGATTATACAAAGGCTGTTGTTTCATATCAAAGGGTATTACACAAGGGTAGAATCAAATCAAAATCAGTTTTCTTATCAAAAACACACCATAGCTGTTGGTTTGAACAAAACTTTTTAAAAGGGGGATAGTATGAAGAATTTTATAAGATATATTGCGATTTTTATATTTTTTGATATTGCACTCATGGCTACTGATGTAGGAGTTATTACAGCTATAAAAGGTGATGTAAAAGTGCAACGGGATACAACCTCTTTGGATGGTGTGCTTGGATTTTCTCTAAAAGAGACAGATAGTGTCATAACAGCAGATAAAAGTAAGGCACAGATAATATTTCATGATGAAACAATTGTGACTATTGGAAAAAACTCCAATTTTTCTGTTGCAAAATATATATATGACAATGCTCATGAGCCTGTTGTAAAATTTGGTCTCTTAAGGGGTGCTATGAAAACAATTACGGGAAAAATAGGCAAAATTGCACCTCAAAGGTTTGAAGTGAAAACAAAAACTGCCACTATTGGTATAAGAGGGACAAATTTTGTTGTAATTGTTGAAGATGATGCAGAGCAAAAAGCATATTGTACCTATGGGGCAATCAGTGTAAGAGTTGCAGGGGATGATTATCTGGTAAGACAGGGCTTTTATCTTGATATTTCCCCTTTTGGCGAAGCAAAATTAAAAGAGTTTGATTCCAAAGAGTTACAAAAGATGCAGGGGGAGAAATTTGGTTACAGAGTTGCACTAAGAGACACAAACCCAGATAGGGATTTTCGCAATCAGGATATGTTAGACAATACAAAATATGATAAAGATGCTCTGCTGAGAAAGGATACAGATGGGTATGAAGATGATATTATATTGTCTTATCAGTACGATATGAAACTGCCACAAGAGGAGATTATACCCCCTACACTTAGTGAGCTTATTGCAGGTTATACCATGAGTGATGCAAGTTATACAGGTATAAGTGTTTTTGATGATGATGGTTCGAGTGGTACAGCAACACTGGATATCGATTTTGGTGCAGATACAGCATCTTTGTCTATCAAAAACCAAGATGGAGACGAAACAGTTTTTTCAACAAATCCACAATTTAATGATATAGATATAAGCATGGATCAAACAACACAACCCGCAAGTGGTTTTCAAAATGACGGCAGTGCAACAGGAACATTCCAAGAGAGCAAAGGTAATGAGGTAAAAGGGGATTTTGCCATAGATGACGGATATGGAAATTTTACAACAGGTACATATGATGTAAGCAGTTCCCAAACACTTCACTAAAAAGGAAAAAGGTGTGAATAGCAAAATAAAGGTCAATCTTTTACTTTTTGTTATAGTGACTTTGCTGAGCTTTGGTTCATACCTTTTTTTACCAGATTATTTTCAATCTTTGGATGCAAGGGTTCGGGATTTTTATTTTAGATTTCGCGGGGTAGAAAAAACAGATAAAAATATAATCATTGTAGATATAGATGAAAAAAGTATAAAAGAGTTGGGGCAGTGGCCGTGGCAAAGGGATAAAATTGCCAAAATATTACAAAATCTTACTCTGGACGGTGCCGGTATTATAGGGCTTGATATAGTATTTAGTGAGCAAGACAAAACAAGTCCATCTCTTCTTGCAAGTAAGTATGGCTTTGGTAACATGGGGGAGCTTGAGGATTATGATGAAATATTATCACAAACAATATCCAAAACCCCGACCATTTTGGGGTATGTTTTTGATTTTGATCATAAAAACGATACACAAGCACCACAGGTGCCGATAATATTTTTGCAAAAACACAAACAAAAAGAGTTTTTGCCACAGGCAAAGGGTGTGCTTAGAAATATTGATATAATTCAGGATGCTTCATACTCAAGCGGTTTTATCAATAATATTCCAGACAGCAGCGGGATGATTAGAAGTGTTCCGCTGTTTATAGAGTATGATATGCAGGTGTATCCGTCGTTACCTTTTGAGATGTTCAGGTTGGCACTCGGGTTGCAAAAAGTATCTATAGATTATGGTATTACGGGTGTGCAGAGTGTAAGAGTCGGTGATATAGATATAAAAACTGACAGATTTGCCAAATTGCATATAAATTTTCGTGGACCTTTTAAAAGTTATAAATATATCTCTGCTGTTGATATATATAACAACAAGATAGACAAAAAAGATATACAAGGCAAGTTTGTTTTGATCGGTACATCTGCCTATGGTTTGATGGATTTGAGATCTACACCTATGGAGAGTGTCATGGCAGGGGTGGAGATACATGCAAATATATTGGACAATTTGCTTCATCAGGATATGCTTTTTGTTCCAGATTGGGCAGAAGCACTGAATCTGTTTGTGATTGTATTTAGCTCCATGCTTGTTATTTTTGTTTTTTCAAGATTTAGCCTTGTCAGTTTATTTGCATCATCTACTCTGTTTTTTATGATATTTTTGTATTTTTATTACTATATGTTGTTTACACAGCATATAATTTTAAATATTATTTTTACACTATTTACAATTTTGTTCTCTTTTATAGGAACTCTTGGTATAAATTATATGTTTGAAACAAGGCAAAAAGAGATTATCAAGGGGAGTTTTTCCAAAAAAGTGTCAAAACAGGTCATGGATGACCTTTTGTCCCATCCACAAGCCACAAACCTTACAGCAAGAGAGGTGAATGTAAGTATATATTTTTCAGATATAAGATCTTTTACCACGATATCTGAAGAGTTGTCTTCACCGCAGAGAATTACAGATTTTTTAAATTTTTATATGAATATTATGGTTGAATCTATCGAAAAATACAGAGGAACTATAGATAAATTTATAGGTGATGCTCTAATGGCATACTGGAATGCACCACTTGAGGTTGAAAATCATGCAGACAAGGCAGTAAAAACTGCACTTGAACAGATATTAAAACGTGATGATATCAATAAAACTCTCAAAAAAGAGTTTGGTTTTGAAGTAGATTACGGGATTGGCATCAACAGTGGGGATGTGGTTGTCGGTGAGATAGGTTCTTTGGGCAGGAGTGATTATACTATAATAGGGGATGCGGTTAATTTGGCATCAAGACTTGAGGGGTTGTGTAAATATTACAAAGTTCGTCTTGTGATTTCACAATACACCAAAATGATGCTAAGGGACAAATACACATTTCAGCTTCTTGATATGGTAAAAGTAAAAGGTAAAAATCAGCCTGTAGAGATTTATGAGGTATTGGGTTTGGGTGAGCCAAGTGATGAAAAAAAATATGAGCTGAAACAATATGAAAAGGCACACAGATTGTATATTGATATGGATTTTAAAGATGCAAGTGAACAGTTTGGTATGCTGTATAAAAGGTATAAAAAATATCTATACAGACTTTATGAGCAGAGATCTTTGGAGCTTTTTGAAAAAAATCTTACATCATTTGACGGTGTTTTTGAGTTTGGTACAAAATAGTGCTATGATTGTTACAGGTAAAGTAGGAAAATAAGATGAAACAAATCAGAAGTTTAAATGCCAATGAGATACTGGAGATGATTTTTATCTATCTTACAGAGATATCATCTTTGAGAGATTATGATGATATTATGGATGTGTTGGCAAATATGGGTAGAGCATTAACAAACTCACAGAGGTGTACAGTGTGGGTTGTGAGTGATGATAGAAAAAAAATATGGACAAAGATAGCTCAGGGGATGGATGCTATTGAGTTGGATATAGATTCTGGTATTGTCGGGAGTGCAATTGGTAATGAACAAAAAATTATTATTGATGATGTGTATAAAGATGAGAGATTCAATCCAGAGATAGACAAACAAACAGGCTACCATACAAAGAGTATGATGGTTATACCCATGTATGACAATAACAATACTATAATTGGTGCATTTCAAGTGATTAATTCCAAATCAAAAGATGGTGTATATGATGTCAGAGATATGCAAAGACTTATGTTGGCAAGTACATATGCCGCTGAGACTCTTATATCTGCCAAACTCTCACAAGAGATAGATGAAACACAAAAAGAGGTTATCTTTACAATGGGTGCAATTGGGGAGAGTCGTTCCAAAGAAACGGGCAACCATGTAAGGAGAGTTGCGGAGTATTCCAAAATTTTGGCATTGGCATACGGATTGGATGAGAGTGAAGCAGAGATGTTAAAACAGGTAAGTCCTATGCACGATATTGGCAAAGTTGCAATTGCAGATGATATACTCAACAAGCCGGGACGATTTAATCCTCAGGAGAGAAAAATTATGAATACCCATGCAGAGCTTGGGTATAAAATGATAAAAGATTCCAAAAGAGAACTTCTAAAAGCAGCCTCAATTGTAGCATATCAACACCATGAAAAATGGGATGGCAGCGGATATCCAAGAGGATTGAAGGGTGATGAAATACACATATATGGCAGAATTACTGCTGTTGCAGATGTTTTTGATGCACTTGGTTCAGACAGAGTGTACAAAAAGGCATGGGATGATGAGAGGATTTTGCAGTTTTTTAGGGATGAGAGAGCCAAACATTTTGATCCGTCGTTAGTAGATCTTTTTTTTGAAAATTTAGATAAAATTTTTGAGGTTCGCAAGAAGTTTCAAGACAGGTTCAAAGAGGACAAACCAATACCAAAAAAACATACTATAAAAGTATTGGGAGCCTATGGAACAAAAGCAAAAGGTTTTGGTGCGAGTTCTTTTTATCTTAACAAAACAAATATTGTAGATGCAGGAAATATTTTAGATACTTTGGGTGAAGAATCTACAGAGATAGAAAATATATGGATTACCCATGCTCATCTTGACCATATAGTTGATATAGCATATATACTAGACAACTATTTTATGTTGAGAAAAAAGAGTCTAAATGTGATTGGGTTGCCCCAAACAATACAGATGATAAAAAAACACTATCTCAACGATATAATTTGGCCCGATTTTTCCAAGATACAGCTCCATAACTCTACAAAAATGGCAGTGGTGTATAAAGAGTTGAGCATTGGAAAAAAATACACAATAGGCAAAGAGGAAACAATAAGAGCTTTTAGAACTGATCATACCATAGCAAGTTGTGGATATATCTACACAAAAGATAAAAACTCTATCCTTATAGCGGCAGATACATACTCTCTAAAAAATATGATAAAGCAGATAGATGCAGACAAGAGTATAAAATCTATTGTTGTAGAGTGTTCGTTCCCCTCAGATATGCAGATATTGGCAGAAACATCAAAACATCTGACACCAAAACTGCTTTTTGAGATGCTAGATGAGGTGGAGAATAAAAAATTGAGATTATATATAAACCATATAAAACCAATTTTTCTGGAGAAAATAGTCCAAGAGGTGGAGCAATACAAAGGTGATTGGTCACCTAGAATACTAAAAGATGGAGAAATTTTGCATTTTTCATAAAAACTCTTGACATTAAAAAACTTTTTTACTATAATTCTGGCTCAAATTCGATGCCGACATAGCTCAGTTGGCTAGAGCAGCTGATTTGTAATCAGCAGGCCCGGGGTTCAAATCCTCGTGTCGGCACCATTGAATTAGAAATATTAGAAACAGTGTTAGACCAGAAAAGATACTTTTAGAGTATGTACAGTGGTGAGATAGTCAAGTGGCCAACGACGGCAGACTGTAAATCTGCTCCCTATGGGTTCAGAGGTTCGACTCCTCTTCTCACCACCACCACCAATTTATGCGGGTGTAACTCAGTGGCTAGAGTTCCTGCCTTCCAAGCAGGCTGTCGAGGGTTCGAATCCCTTCACCCGCTCCATTGGACCAAACTTCTGGAAGCTGAAGTATAACTATTTTATCTTTTAAATTACTTCTATAATTAAAATATAATTTATATTATATAGCTTATCCTAACACAAATTTTATAAATGTTAAAAAAATCATGCAATTATTGCTTTGTAGCACTGTTTGCTCATGTGGCTCAGTGGTAGAGCACTTCCTTGGTAAGGAAGAGGTCATGGGTTCAATTCCCATCATGAGCTCCATTAAATATAGTTTTTAAAACAATTTAAGCAATAATTGAATGATTTTTGGGTATAATCCCGTTTCAATTCACATTTTAAGTCGGAGGACACTATGGCAAAAGAAAAGTTTGAGCGTACTAAACCGCATGTAAACATTGGTACTATTGGTCACGTTGACCACGGTAAAACAACACTAACAGCAGCTATTACTGCAGTATTGGCAGTAACAAATGATGCAGAACTTATGGACTATGATCAAATTGATAATGCTCCAGAAGAGAGAGAAAGAGGTATCACTATTGCTACTTCTCACGTAGAGTATGAAACTGACAAACGTCACTATGCACACGTTGACTGTCCGGGTCACGCGGATTATGTTAAAAACATGATTACAGGTGCTGCACAAATGGATGGTGCTATTCTTGTTGTTTCAGCAGCGGATGGTCCAATGCCACAAACTCGTGAGCATATCCTACTTTCTAAACAAGTTGGTGTACCATATATAGTGGTTTTCATGAACAAAGAAGATATGGTTGATGATGAAGAACTACTAGAGTTGGTTGAGATGGAGATTCGTGAACTTCTTGATGCTTACGATTTCCCGGGTGACGATACTCCAATCGTAGCTGGTTCAGCTCTTAAAGCTCTTGAAGAAGCAAAAACTGGTACTCTTGGTGAGTGGTCTGATAAAATTATCAACCTTATGGCTGAAGTAGATGCTTATATCCCTGAGCCTACTCGTGAAACTGATAAAGATTTCTTGATGCCAGTTGAGGATGTGTTCTCAATCTCTGGTCGTGGTACTGTTGTAACAGGTCGTATCGAAAGAGGTGTTATCAAAGTTGGTGAAGAAGTAGAAATCGTTGGTATCCGTGATACACAAAAAACTACTGTAACTGGTGTTGAGATGTTCCGTAAAGAGATGGAGCAAGGTGAAGCTGGTGATAACTGTGGTATCCTTATCCGTGGTATTGCTAAAAACGAAGTTGAGAGAGGTCAAGTTCTTTGTAAACCGGGTTCAATCACTCCTCACACTAAATTTACTGCTGAGATCTATGTACTAAGCAAAGATGAAGGTGGTCGTCATACTCCATTCTTCAATGGTTATAGACCACAATTCTATGTTCGTACAACAGATGTTACTGGTGCTATCACTCTACCAGAAGGTACAGAGATGGTTATGCCGGGTGATAATGTTAGCATTACTGCTGAGCTTATTCACCCAATCGCAATGGAGCAAGGTACTAAGTTCGCTATCCGTGAAGGTGGTAGAACTGTTGGTGCTGGTGTTGTTGCTGAGATCCTTGCATAATCGCTTTTGCGATTATGTAAATCTTTTTACAAGGTTATAACATGAGAGAAGCAATTCACTTAGGTTGTGAGAAATGTACTCGTCGTAACTATCACACAACAAAAAACAAAAAAACTCATACTGAGAAATTCTCAGTAAGAAAGTATTGTAAATTCTGTAAAGAACACACAATGCACAAAGAGATGAAACTCTAAGTTTTTTCTTGCCGGTAAAGTTTTCAAAAGGGGGTTTAACCCCCTTTTGAACTCTAAACAAACATTTAGGCGTGTAGCTCCAATGGTAGAGCACCGGATTCCAAATCCGGGTGTTGGGGGTTCGAGTCCCTCCACGCCTGCCACACATTTTTTATCAGTGAAGCTCGGTAGCTTTATTTGTAACAAATGCACTTTTTAGGGAAGTTTAATGGATATAGGTACACATATTAGAAATGCAAAAGCGGAACTGGCTAAGGTAATCTTTCCTACAAAAGGTCAGGTTAAACAGGCATATATCTCTGTTGTTTTGGTTGTTAGTGTTATTGCTGGTTTTTTGGCTTTGATTGATCTTATCATGTCGTCTGTTATGTCAGCTATTTTAGGTTAAGGGGTTTTTTATGGCACATCAATGGTACTCGATACAAACTTATGGTAGCGACAGAGCTGTAAGAGATGCAATCTTTAACATGATAGAAGAGTTTGGTCTTCAAGAGGCTATAACAGAAGTTATTGTTCCTACTGAAGATGTTATAGAGGTTAAAGAGGGTAAGAAAAAAGTTACTGAGAGATCTCTTTACAGTGGATATGTATTTGCTAAGATTGATCTCAATACTGAGATACAACATATGATACAGTCTATTCCAAAAGTATCTGGTTTTATTGGTGAGGGTAACCGTCCTACACCTCTTAGTGAACATGATATCAATGTAATACTTGATCGTGTAAATAACCGTGCAGCACCAAAACCAAAAGTATTTTTTGATAATGGTGAGAGTGTTCGTATTATCGACGGACCGTTTGCAAACTTCACGGCAACTGTTGATGAGTATGATTTGGAACATGGTACACTCAAGCTCAATGTTTCTATCTTTGGTAGAGCAACACCGGTTGATATCTCTTATACACAAGTTGAGAAGATAATCTAGTTTTTTTTCACTATGCTAAGTTTAGGTTTTATTTAGATGAAATTTAAATTTAGCATAGTTTGAGCAACTCTTTGCAAGAGTACTTTGCTGAAGAAAACTTAGCGATAGTATGATAATCTGAAGAAATTTGGATTATATAATAAAATATAAAAAAAGGAAGCAAACATGGCAAAAAAAGTTATGGATTATATCAAATTGCATATTGAAGCTGGTAAAGCAAACCCTGCACCACCGGTAGGACCTGCATTGGGACAACGTGGTGTAAATATCATGGAGTTTACTAAAGCATTTAACGAGAAAACAAAAGACAAAATGGGATTCAAAATCCCTGTTGTTATCACTGTTTATAACGATAGAAGTTTTAGTTTTGTTACTAAACAACCACCTGCATCTGCACTTCTTATGAAAGCAGCAGGACTCAAAAAAGGTAGTGACAATCCACTTAAAAACAAAGTAGGAAAAATCACAAAAGCTCAATTGATGGAAGTTGTTGAAGCAAAAATCGAAGACTTGAATACTGATGACAAAGATGCAGCAGCAGAGATTTTGGCTGGTTCTGCTCGTTCAATGGGTATTGAGATAGTAGATTAATACTATAAAATCATCGACCACAATGATTTGAAATTTTGTGGCAGAATTTACAGGAGAATTTGAAAATGAGTAAAAGATATAAACAATTATTAGAAAAAATTGACAGTACAAAATCTTACAGTGTTGCAGAAGCTACTGCTACTCTTAAAGATTTAAAAAGTGCAAAATTTGACGAAACTGTTGAGATTGCAATGAACCTTAATGTTGATCCTAGACATGCAGATCAAATGGTTCGTGGTGCAATCGTGCTTCCTCACGGAACAGGAAAAACTGTTCGTGTTGCAGTTTTCGCAAAAGGTGCTAAAGCAGATGAGGCTAAAGCTGCCGGTGCAGATATAGTTGGTACAGATGATTTGGTAGCACAGATCAAAGAGGGTATATTTAACTTTGATGTTGTTGTTGCTGCTCCTGATTGTATGGGACTTGTTGGGCAAATTGGTCGTATTTTGGGGCCAAAAGGTCTTATGCCTAACCCTAAAACAGGTACTGTTACTCCAGATGTTGCTACTGCTGTTAACAATGTTAAAGGTGGTCAGGTTGCATTTAGAGTTGATAAAAAAGGTAATATCCATGCAGGTATCGGTAAAGTTAGCTTTGATACTGATAAAATAGCAGAAAATCTGTCTGCATTTGTAACTGCAATAAACAAACAAAAACCGGCTTCTGCAAAAGGTCGTTATATCAAAAATGCTGCTCTTAGTTTGACTATGAGTCCTGCTGTTAAACTTGATGTGGTAGAATTGGCAGATATCAAGTAGCTTTTTTTACACCCTTTTGGGTGTGAAAATTTTTATTGTAAAATAGTAGATATTTTATAGTAAAGATTTTCTTTGTGAAAATCTGAAATACTTGGACTAAAGATAGTTGGGGGTATCTGCCGTGTCGGTAGTTAGCTTAATCGTTACCTTTCGCCCCTCTTGAAGTTATGTCTGGAAAGGAGAATTTATATGCTTAAGTCAAAAAAAGCTGAAGTAATTGAGCAATTAACAACCTCTTTTGCTGATACAACTGCTGTTGTTATCTGTGATTATAAAGGTTTGACTGTATCTCAGTTAGAAGAGTTGAGAAAATCAGCTCGTGCAAAAGACACAAGTGTTCAGGTTGTAAAAAACACATTGGCAACTATCGCATTAAATAATGCTGGTATGAGTGGTGTTGAGATTAAAGATACAAATATATTTATTTGGTCTGATGATGTTATCAATGCTGCCAAAGTTGCTTCTGATTTTGCAAAAGATAATGATAAATTTGTTATCAAAGCTGGTTATTTGGATAAAGAGAGTGCTGATGTAGCCAAAATTGAAGCATTTGCAAAACTTCCGGGTCGTGATGAACTTCTTGGTATGCTTGCTGCTACTTGGATGGCACCTGTTACAAACTTTACTATTGGTTTGGATGCTTTGAGAAAAAAATTAGAAGAAGAAGCATAATTGCTTTTTGAACAAATAGCTAAAATGCTATATAAAAAATAAAAATATAATTAAGGAGCTTAAGTTATGGCTGTAACTAAAGAAGATGTTTTAGAGTTTATTTCAGGACTTTCTGTTTTGGAACTTTCTGAGTTGGTAAAAGAGTTTGAAGAAAAATTTGGTGTATCTGCACAACCTGTTGCTGTTGCTGGTGCTGTTGCTGGTGGTGGTGAAGCTGCTGCTGAGCAAACTGAATTCAATGTAGTACTTACAGATGCTGGTGCTAAGAAAATCGGTGTTATCAAAGCTGTTCGTGCTTTAACTGGTCTTGGACTAAAAGAAGCAAAAACTGCATGTGAAGAGTTACCATCTACAATCAAAGAGGGTGTAGATAAAGAGACTGCTGAAGAAGCTAAAGCTGCTCTTGAAGAAGCTGGTGCAACTGTAGAAATCAAATAATTAATTTGTAGTTTCTAACAAGGGGGCTTTTGCCTCCCTTTGGGCGCTTTTGCGATAAGAAATCGATTCTTTTCGCAAAAGTGCCCTTATGTCGTTTATAAGCACTATAACAATTTAGCTCAATAATGAGCTTACTAAATCTATCTAAGGACGCTTAGATACGATAGCTTGATTTATATCAAGCCCACAATTAACAAACTTATCGAGGTAGCCTATGTTAAACACTTTATACTCCGGAAACCGTCTTCGTGTAGACTTCTCTAAAACTCCTCAGCAGATAGAAGTACCAAATTTACTGCAATTGCAACAAAGTTCTTATGAAAACTTTCTAATGTTAGAAGGTAAAGACAGAGATGCAAGTGGTATAGAAAAAGTATTTCAGTCAGTTTTCCCTATCCATGATGCTCAAAACAGATTAACTATTGAGTATATCGGAAGTGAAGTCGGAAAACCAAAATATACTGTAAGAGAGTGTATGGAGAGAGGTCTTACCTATGCTGTAAGCCTTAGAATGAAAACCCGTCTTGTACTTTGGGACAGAGATGAAAATACAAAAGAAAAACTTGGTGTAAAAGATATAAAAGAGCAATCTATTTTTGTAAGAGATATACCTCTGATGACAGAGAGAACATCTTTTATTATCAATGGTGTTGAGAGAGTTGTTGTAAACCAGCTTCACCGTTCACCGGGTGTTATTTTTAAAGAAGAAGAGAGTACAACAGCAGAGAGTAAACTTATATATACCGGTCAGATCATCCCTGATCGTGGTTCATGGCTCTATTTTGAATATGATCCAAAAGATATCCTCTATATGAGAATCAACAAAAGAAGAAAAGTTCCTGTTACAATTATGTTCAGAGCTTTGGGCTATTCAAAACAGGATATACTAAAACTTTTTTATCCTATTCAGACTATAAATATATCTGATGGTATGTTTAGTATGAATTTTAACCCATCTGATTATTCTTCAAGATTAAGCTATGACCTTGTAGATATGAATGGTGAAGTGTTGGTAAATGCAGGTAAGAGACTCTCTGCAAAAAAAGCACAAAAATTTGTAGATGCTGGGTTGAAAGAGGTTGGATATCCACTTGAGATTTTATTGGACAGATATCTTGCAGAGCCTATTATTGATCCTCAAACCGGGGAAGTGATTTTTGATACTATGACTCGTATTGATGAGACCAAACTCAAAAAGATGGCTGAAGTTGGTGTTGAGAGTTTTAAAATTGCAAATGATTTGGCTGACGGTGTTGATGGTTCAATTATCAATGCTTTTAATGCAGATGCAGATTCACTTAAACTTCTTAAACAAACTGAAGATATTGAAGATGAGAACGATTTGGCTGCTATCCGTATCTATAAAGTTATGAGACCGGGTGAACCTGTAACAAAAGAAGCTGCAAAAATATTTGTAAATCAGCTTTTCTTTGATCCTGAGAGATATGACTTGACTCGTGTAGGTCGTATGAAAATGAATCACAAACTTGATCTTGATATTCCAGAATATGTAACAGTGCTTACACATGAAGATATTATAGAATCTGTAAAATATGTGATTAAGGTTAAAAACGGTCAAGGTCATATTGATGACAGGGATCACTTGGGTAACCGTCGTATCAGAAGTATTGGTGAGCTTTTGGGTAATGAGTTGCATAACGGTTTGATTAAGATGCAAAAAGCTATCCGTGACAAATTATCTACTATGAGCGGACCAATGGCTGAGCTTATGCCACACGATCTAATCAACTCAAAAATGATAACTTCAACTATTATGGAATTTTTCTCAGGTGGGCAGCTATCTCAGTTTATGGATCAGACAAATCCACTATCTGAAGTTACTCACAAAAGAAGACTCTCAGCACTTGGTGAGGGTGGTCTTGTAAAAGAGAGAGCCGGTTTTGAGGTAAGGGATGTACACCCGACTCACTATGGACGAATTTGTCCTATTGAGACTCCAGAGGGGCAAAATATTGGTCTTATCAATACTTTGGCAACTTACTCAAAAGTAAATGAACACGGGTTTATTGAAGCACCATACAAAGTGATGAAAGATGGAAAAATCACAGATGAAGTTGTATATCTGACTGCTACTCAAGAAGAGGGTGTAATGATTGCGGCTGCTTCTAACAAGCTGGATGAAAACAACCAGTTTATAGAGGATATAATCTCTGTAAGACAAGATGGTGAGATACTTATGAGACCACCAAGTGATTGTCAGTATGCAGACCTTTCATCTCATATGGTTGTCGGTGTTGCTGCTTCACTTATTCCGTTTTTGGAACATGATGATGCGAACAGGGCTTTGATGGGTTCAAACATGCAACGACAGGCTGTGCCATTGTTAAGACCAAATGCACCTATGGTTGGTACAGGTGTTGAAAAACTTGTAGCAAGAGATTCTTGGGAGTGTGTAAAAGCAAAAAGAGCCGGTACAATTGAGAAAGTAGATGCAAAACATATATATGTAATGGGTGAAGAAGATGGTGAAATATATATAGATTATTACCCTTTACAAAAGAATCTAAGAACAAACCAAAACACATCTTTTGCTCAAAAACCAATAGTTAAAATTGGGCAAAAAGTAGCAAAAGGTCAAATAATTGCAGATGGTCCAAATATGGATCAGGGTGAGTTGGCACTTGGTGTCAATGCTATGGTTGCGTTTATGCCTTGGAACGGTTTTAACTTTGAGGATGCTATTGTAATCTCTGAGAGACTAATACGAAAAGATGCTTTTACATCTGTTCATATCTATGAAAAAGAGGTAGAGGCAAGAGAGCTTAAACACGGTGTTGAAGAGATAACTCGTGATATTCCAAATGTTCGTGATGATGAGTTGGCTCACCTTGATGAGAGCGGTATTGTAAAGATTGGTACCCATGTAAGCGGTGGTATGATTTTGGTTGGTAAAGTCAGCCCTAAAGGTGAAGTAAAACCAACACCAGAAGAGAGACTTCTTCGTGCAATTTTTGGTGAAAAAGCCGGTCATGTTGCAAATAAATCACTCTACTGCCCACCATCTATGGAGGGTGTTGTAGTTGATGTTAAAATCTTTACCAAAAAAGGTTATGACAAAGATCCAAGAGCTTTGGAGCTTGAAAAAGAGGAAAGAGATTATCTTGAGAGAGAGCATTATGACAGGCTCCTTATGATAGACAAAGAGGAGATGTTAAGAGTTACAAAACTTTTGACAAAAGAGCCTTTGGAAAAAGATATCAAGATCGGTGAGACAGAGTACAAAGCGGGAAGTATGATAAATGGTGAAGACCTTGTAGAGGTAAACCGTTTTGCTATGAATGCTATTGTAAAATCTTTTTCTTCTGGGATACAAGATGAATATGCAAAAACCAAAAACTACTTTCAAAAACAAAAAAGGGTTTTTAGAGATGAGCATGAGGAAAAACTCACTATCTTGGAAAAAGATGACATCCTTCCAAACGGTGTTGTTAAATATGTAAAGGTTTATATAGCTACAAAAAGACAACTAAAAGTTGGTGATAAAATGGCTGGTCGTCACGGAAACAAAGGTATTGTTTCTAATATAGTACCAGAAGTTGATATGCCATATATGGAAGATGGTAGAAGTGTTGATGTTTGTCTAAATCCACTTGGTGTTCCTTCCCGTATGAATATTGGTCAGATTTTGGAGATGCACCTTGGTATGGTTGGTCGTGAACTGGCTAATCAGCTTCAAGAGGAGTTTGAGAGCAAACAGGCAGATTTTATCAAAAATCTAAGAGAAAAGATGATATCTATCGCTGATGTTGCCGGTCTTATGAATGCTGCGGATGTTATATCTAAAATGGATGATGAAACATTCCTTGATTATGCAAGAGACTGGGCAAAAGGTGGTGTAAGATTTGCCACTCCTATTTTTGAGGGTGTTAATCAAGCAGAGTTTGACAAGCTGTTTGAACTTGCAAAAATGGATACAGATGGTAAAGTTGAGCTTTATGACGGTAAAACAGGTGAAAAGATAAAAGAGAGAGTAAATGTTGGTTATATGTATATACTCAAACTTCATCACCTTGTTGATGAGAAAATCCATGCAAGATCAACCGGACCATACTCACTCGTAACACAACAACCGGTTGGTGGTAAAGCACTCTTTGGTGGTCAGAGATTTGGTGAGATGGAAGTTTGGGCATTGGAAGCTTACGGGGCAAGTGCTGTTCTAAAAGAGATGTTGACTATCAAATCTGATGATGTTGATGGTCGTGTTCGTGCTTACAAAGCGATTACAAAAGGTGAGTTAATCCCGGCAAGTGGTATCCCTGAGACACTATTTGTATTAACAAAAGAGTTACAGTCACTAGCTCTTGATGTAGAAATTTTTGACGAGGTTGAAGACGATGAGTAAATTAGTACCTATTGAAGTAACTGAAGATAAAAGACCAAAAGATATTAAGCAACTGCAATTTCGCCTTGCATCTCCTGAGAAGGTTATGTCTTGGAGTCATGGTGAGGTTAAAAAGCCAGAAACTATAAACTACCGTACACTAAAGCCTGAGAGAGACGGGCTTTTTTGTGCTAAAATCTTTGGTCCTGTAAGGGATTATGAGTGTCTTTGCGGTAAATACAAAAAGATGAGATACAAAGGTGTGGTTTGTGAAAAATGTGGTGTTGAAGTAACAAGCACAAAAGTTCGTCGTATAAGAATGGGGCATATTGAACTGGTAACTCCTGTTGCTCATATCTGGTATGTTTCATCTCTTCCATCTCGTATAGGTACACTTCTTGGTATCAAGATGAAAGATTTGGAGAGAGTTCTTTATTATGAAGCATATATAGTAGAAGAGGGTGGAGAGGCATATTATGATGCTGAAGCAAAAACACCTGTACTTAAATATGATGTACTAAACGAGGAGCAATATCGTACACTTGTTCAGAGATTTGGTGAACTTGGATTCAAAGCAAGAATGGGTGGTGAAGTTGTAAGAGATTTACTAGACAATATTGATCTTGTTGATCTTTTTACAAGCCTAAAAGAAGCTATAGAAGAGACAAGAAGTGAAGCAAAAAGAAAAACTATTGCAAAAAGGCTTAAGGTAATTGAATCATTTTTAAACAGTGGTAACAACCCTGCTTGGATGATGCTTACGGTTTTACCTGTTCTTCCGCCGGATCTAAGACCACTTGTATCGCTTGATGGTGGTAAATTTGCTGTTAGTGATGTAAATGATTTGTACCGTCGTGTAATCAACCGTAACCAAAGACTTAAAAGACTTGTGGAACTTGAGGCACCTGAGATTATTGTAAGAAACGAAAAAAGGATGCTTCAAGAGTCTGTAGATGCACTTTTTGATAATGGTCGTAGAGCCAATGCAGTAAAAGGTGCAAATAAAAGACCTCTAAAATCTCTAAGTGAAATTATCAAAGGTAAGCAGGGGCGATTCCGTCAAAATCTACTTGGTAAAAGGGTTGACTTCTCAGGTCGTAGTGTAATTGTTGTTGGACCATCTCTTAGAATGGATGAGTGTGGATTGCCTAAGAAAATGGCACTTGAACTGTTTAAACCACATCTTATAGCAAAACTTGAGGACAAAGGGTATGCTACAACTGTAAAAGCTGCCAAAAAGATGATAGAGGAAAAAACAAACGAGGTTTGGGAGTGTCTGGCTGAGATTGTTGATGGTTACCCAATTATGCTTAACCGTGCTCCTACACTTCACAAACTTTCAATTCAGGCATTTCACCCTAAATTGATAGATGGAAAAGCTATCCAGCTTCACCCACTTGTGTGTGCTGCATTTAATGCCGACTTTGATGGGGATCAGATGGCTGTGCATGTGCCTTTGTCTTCTGCTGCTATTGCCGAAGCAAAAGTGCTTATGCTTGCATCTATGAATATTTTGCTTCCTGCATCTGGTAAAGCTATCGCTACACCATCACAGGATATGGTACTTGGTATCTACTATATCACTTTGGAGAAAAATGGGGTAAAAGGTTCAAATAAACTTTTTGCCAATGTTGATGAGATTAGAATTGCACTAGAGCATGATGCACTTGATCTTCATGCAAAAATAAGAACTAGAATTGATGGTCGTATCATCCATACTACTGCTGGTCGTATGCTTTTAAAAGCGATACTTCCAGATTTTGTTCCAAGTGAGCTTTGGAATAGGGTTATGAAGAAAAAAGCTATCAATGAAGTTGTTGATTATGTTCAAAAACATGGTGGTATAGGTATAACTGCAGGTTTCCTTGACAGATTAAAAGATCTTGGTTTTAAACATGCTACAGAAGCTGGTGTATCTATATCTGCTGATGATATCCGTATTCCTGAGATGAAGGCCGGTAAAATTGAAGAATCAAAAACAAAAGTTTTGGAGATTCAAAAACAATTTGAAGCTGGTCTTTTGACTGAGCAAGAGAGATACAATAAAATTATTGATGTTTGGACAGATACAAACAATGTGTTGGCATCAGAGATGATGGATCTGGTTGAAAATGACAAAGACGGATTTAACTCTATCCATATGATGGCAGACTCAGGTGCGAGGGGTTCAGCTGCACAGATTAGACAACTTGCAGGTATGAGGGGACTTATGGCAAAACCAAGTGGGGATATTATTGAAACACCTATTATCTCTAACTTTAAAGAGGGGCTTAATGTAATTGAGTATTTTATCTCAACCCACGGTGCCAGAAAAGGTCTTGCCGATACAGCACTAAAAACAGCAAATGCGGGTTATCTAACTCGTAAACTTGTCGATGTTGCCCAAAATGTTAAAATTGTTGAGCATGACTGCCATACTCACGAGGGTATTGAGATTAGTGATATAAGTGATCAAAATACATTGATTGAGTCGTTGGAAGACAGACTTAACGGTCGTGTACTTGCAGATGATGTTATTGACCCTATATCTAATGAAATCTTATATGCAGAGGGTACTCTTCTTGATGAAGTAAGTGCCAAAGTGATAGCTGAAGCAGGGATAAAAACTGCACATATCAGAACACCTACAACATGTAAAAGCAAGGGTGGTATCTGTGCACTTTGTTATGGTGTAAACCTTGCAACTGGTAATATTGTAAGAACTGGTGAAGCTGTTGGTATTATCGCTGCTCAGTCAATTGGTGAGCCGGGTACTCAGCTTACACTTAGAACATTCCACGTTGGTGGTACTGCATCAAGTACCGCACAAGAGAGACAGGTTGTTGCAGAGAAAGAGGGTTTTATACGATATTACAATCTTAAAACATACTCTTCAAAAGAGGGTAAAAATATTGTAGCAAACCGTAGAAATGCGGCTGTATTGTTGGTTGAGCCAAAAATAAAAGCTCCATATGATGGTAAAATAGAGATACAGACAATACATGATGAAGTGTTGGTAAGTATTGTCTCAAAAGAGAATACAACAAGATATACACTTCGTAAAAATGAGATAGCAAAACCAAACGAACTTGCAGGTGTAAGTGGTCAGATAGAGGGTAAATATTATTTCCCATACACTAACGGTGCAGAGGTAAAAGAGGGTGAATCTATCGTAGAAACAATCAAAGACGGATGGAATGTACCTAGCCGTATCCCTTATGCAAGTGAGCTTTTGGTTGAAAACGGAGCTCCTGTTACACAAAAAATAGTTGCAAAAGAGAGCGGAGTTGTAAAATACTTCCTGCTAAAAGGTGACTATCTTGAGAGATTTGAAGGTGTAAAAACAGGATATGAAGTAGAGGAAAAAGGTCTTTTTGCTGTTGTTATAGATGAGAATAACCGTGAAGCTGTCAGACACTATATTGCTCGTGGAAGTGTGATAGTTACAGGTGATAATGAAACAATAGACAATACAAGTGTATTGGCAAAACCATCAAGTGATGAATCTTTGGTTATAGCAGAATGGGATCCGTATTCAAATCCTGTTATCTCAGAAGCAAACGGTACCATAACATATGAAGATATTATGGTTGGTACTACTGCAAGTGAGCAAATAGATGAGCTTACGGGCAAAACAAGATTGATGATAAATGAACATATACCTGCTGAGTACAAACCAACAGTTGTACTTGCTACTGAAGATGGTGAGATACTAAGATATGCAATTGATCCTAAATCTTCTATTTTTATTGAAGATGGTGCAACTGTTAAAGTTGCAGATATCATTGCAAAAACACCAAAAGCACTTCAAAAATCAAGCGATATTACAGGGGGTCTTCCTCGTGTAAGTGAGCTTTTTGAAGGTCGTCGTCCAAAAGCTACAGCTCTTATCTCTGAGATAGACGGTGTTGTTAGTTTTGGTAAGATGCTTCGTGGTAAAGTTCGTATAGTTGTTTCGTCTGAGAATGGTATTGTAAAAGAGTATTTTGTTGATAAATCTCATGTGAGTGTTGTTGCTGCGGGTGACTTTGTTCATGCGGGTGAGAGACTTACAACAGGTATTATCTCTTCACATGAGCTTCTTCGTATTATGGGTGTTAAAGCACTTTACAACTATCTTGTAAGTGAAGTTCAACAGGTTTACCGTTCACAAGGGGTAAATATTGCCGATAAACATATTGAAGTTATTTTTACTCAGATGTTAAGACAGGTAAAAATTATAAAATCTGGTGATACCAAATTTATTGAGGGTGATTTGATATCCAAAAATAAATTTGCACAGGAAAATGAAAAAATTATCCGTCTTGGCGGTCGTCCAGCTATTGCTGAGCCTTTCTTGGTAGGTATCACAAGAGCTGCAGTTGGAGCAGATTCTATAATCTCTGCTGCATCTTTCCAAGATACAACAAAAGTTTTGACCGAAGCAGCGGTAAGTGCTAAAGTAGATGACTTGAATGACTTGAAAGAAAATGTAATTATTGGT
>Ga0256828_1000453_pt1 | contig 27263 bp, 25 predicted proteins | sample CV88metaG_FD_185993 | JGI IMG/M metagenome (GOLD analysis project Ga0256828, IMG submission 185993) | Hydrothermal vent microbial communities from East Pacific Rise, Pacific Ocean - CV88 | ecosystem: Environmental > Aquatic > Marine > Hydrothermal vents | place: Pacific Ocean: East Pacific Rise...
CAAGCGGTAAAAAAGCCGGAGGTTCCATGTTCGACCAGTTCAAAAAAGATGTACGCCGATTCGACAGCAATGCAAAATACAAAGAGGGCTGGAATGATGGATACAAAGAGTGTAGATCCGAAGAGAAAGAGCTGATGCATGAAATAGAATCTTCTTCAAGAGACCAGGCGATCAGAAGTACTTACGACAAACACTACAGATATTAATCTACCACGACAGAGAGGTGTTTCGCCTCTCTCTTTTCTCCTATTTATACCTTACGATATCTTTGGGTTCTTTAGCGATAAATTCATAATCGAACAGTTTTATTTTTGCAGAATGTAACAGCACACGTTTGGACTGTGTACGGCTGCCGTACTGTTCATCACCGATAACAGGATGCCCGATGTACGATAGATGTACACGTATCTGGTGCGTTCTTCCCGTTGTAATCTTAATATGCACTTTCGATTTTTTTCCCTGTATCTCTTCAGGTTCTACCACAGTATGTGCTTTCTTCCCTCTAAGCGGATCTACCATCGAGAAAGCTTTCCCTTTCTTTACAGTGAAAATCGGCTCGTCTATCTCGACCTTCTCATACAAGACACCCTCTATCCACGCAACATAATACTTTTCAACTCTGCGGTTTTTAAACTCTGTGACCGCACGCTCTATAAATTCCCGGTTCTTTCCAAGCAACAGTACTCCGGAAGTATCTCTATCCAGCCTGTGCAGGAGCTCCGCCCCTTCGACGGCATTTTGAATATCGTAGCTGTCTACCTGTGCCGGTTTGTTGACAGCGATAATATTTTCATCCTCATACAGTATCTCGATATCTTCAGGGTACTCGATACGAAATTTCGTCTGGGTATTGATCTCCGCCCGTGCGATCTTCACTTTTTTATCGCTGACATAGACCAACCCTCTGTCAATAAGCTCTTTTGCTTTTTTGTTTGAAATACCCTGCTGCTCTGCCAATACTTTATATGCTTTATCTGTAGCCATTTGTTTCTATCCATTCATTAAATTTTTCCGTTAGAGGAAATTCTATTATCTTTATTTTGCTGTTCTGCCCCGTTTTAAACAAAATATCGCTCTTACTCACCTTAAAAGACTTTGAAAGGAACTTTACCAGTTCCTTGTTCGCCGCACCTTCCACGGCAGGCGCTTTAATACGTATCTTGATCGCATCTTCTCCGTAAATTTCACAAAACTCGTTTCGGCTTGCTGCAGGCTGCGCCTTAATACGTAAACTTACTTTATCGTCTTTTATCTCATAGAACATCTTGTATACTCTTTAAAATCAGTGAAATATCACTTTTATGTTTGATCTTTGCCGCCTTCAGTACACCATGTTGCAAAAGTCTTCTTCCAAGGTTGGAAGCCTCTACAACAGCGATCCCCTCTACCGCATCAAAAATATCTTTTTGGTTGAAGTAGTGTTTTCCTGAAATAATCTTGCATCCAAACTGGGCCGCTTCTGCGGCATTGTGCCCACCGACTGGTTCAAACGCCCCACCCAGTATCACAATATCCGAAATGGCATAGATATTGACAAGTTCACCCAGTACATCCACCAGTACAATATCATTTTCAAATCGCTCCGATTTGGAATAACGCTGCCATTTCAAACGGTGCTCTTTTGCAAAAGTATCTATCAGCTCCGCCACTTTTTCAAAACGTTCCGGATGGCGGGGGACCACAACCAGCCGACTCTTAGGCTCCTCTTTTTTCAAAGCGAGAAATGCTTCCAGTACCAGCCTCTCCTCCCCCTCATGCGTACTTGCCGCACACACAAGCAGAGAAGAGGGTTTGGACAATCTTTTTGAGGGTTGGGGCAAATATGCAAGTTTGATGTTTCCTGTCACAACAACATGCTTCGCACCCAACGCTTCAAGCCTTTTTTTGTCCGTAGCTGTCTGGGCATATACTTCATCTATATATTTAAATATCTCCCTGTAAAACCAGCCGATTTTTTTATATTTCGGAAAAGAACGGTCGCTCATGCGGGCATTGACCAGCAGGGTTTTTGCACCTCTTTTTTTTGCCAGAGCAAAAAGCAGGTACCAAAACTCCGCTTCCATCACAACCAGTGCCTTTTGTGGTTTCAGCCAGTAAAAAAGCAGCGGTTCAAAAGGAAGGTACCGACTCTGTGCCGTATATTCACGCAGTACTTTCAGCCCGGTATGGGTCGTAGTACTCATACGCAACGCTTCATGGGGAACGGCATCTACCAGCGGCTTGACCGCTTTTGCCTCTCCGAAACTGCATGAGTGAAACCAGATACCGCCTGCCTTCAACGGTGTATTGTTCTTTAAAAAAAACCTGGCGGGAATAGACTCTTTATATTTTGTTTTAAGAGAGAAAAAAAGAAGAAAAGGGATGGCTGCGATATAAATGGCAAAAGAGGCAATTGCATAAAAATAGGAAAAAAGCGTATTCATTTATCCCTCTGTAGGGTGGGCAACCGCCCACGCTGTTTTAATAAGACATTAGCAAGCAAGCCCCGCGATTTTCATCGGGCCGTACCTTTGTTACTGTTACGCCTCTTCCGACTCTCTCTCGATGTAGAGGATTCTTCCGCAGTGAGGACAGTTGACAATTTCATCACCTTTGATCACTTCGGAGTATGTCTTGTCGTTCAGTTTCATATAACATCCGTAACATGCCTGTTTTCTGACTGGTACCACTGCTGTATTTCCTGCCCAAATACGGATTTTTTCGTAAAAAGAGAGTACTTTCTGTTCAAGGTTTCTGCTGATCTCTTCTCTCTTGATAAACAGTTCGGCTTTACTCTTTTCGATTTCCGCTTTTTCTGCTTCTACCTCTTTACTGATAGCCGAAAAACTCTCTTTAAGTGTTTGCAGTTTCTCGTTTGCTTCGTTCAGCAGCGCTGTTTTGGTCTCATTGACCGCTTGAAGCCTTTCTATCTCTTCATTGGCGAAGGTCATCTTCTCTTTGGCGATATCTTCTTCCAAAGAGAGTGCTTTCATCTCTTTTTCCGTTGTAATATCTTTCGCTTTTTTCGCATTGGAAGCAAGTTGTTCATGAAGCAGTGTCAACTGCTCTTCAAAACTTTTTACCTTCTCTTCGTTATCCGCTATGGCAGCAGCCAACTCATCGATCTCAGCCTGAACGGTATCGACTTTCTTCTGCGCTTTCGCTATTTTTTTATCGGCAGCTTCCAGTTGAGGCGTATAGCTGTCAATCGCCTGATCATTTTTTGCAAGTTCTATCAACTCTTGTAAATGTTTGTTCAATCTCTATCCTTTGGGAGTTTTGAGGGTTTTTTCAAAGTGTTTCCATATGAAACGGGTTTTTAGAATTCGCAATTATAGCTAAAATATCTAAACCTTTCAATTCATCCAGAAGTATCTCGGCAAAAAATCGTTCACTTTCATAGTGTCCGATATCTACCATCATCAAATCTTCACTCATCGCTTTCATTGCATCATGGTACTTGATATCCCCTGTCAAAAAGCAGTCTGCATCCACAACATCCATCAACGATGCCCCCGCACCTGTCGTCATTGCAACCGTATGGATCTGTTCTTTTTTTCCTATGACTTTCAATGTGGGAAGTTGCAGTTTTTCCTTGAAAAGCGCCAGCAGTTCATGATAGCGCCAGCTTCCTTTTGCCCTGCAAACAAAAGATTCTTCCGAATCAAGGCTGAATCCCAATACTTTTTCAAAGACATAGCGGTTCAGGTGTGTCTGATCAAAATTGGTATGCATCGCAATGCAGGAATGCTTTTTAAGGATCATCCTTTCAAGCAGGTTTGAAGGGTATTTGGAAAAATCAAGCTGTGTCATATTTCCGAAAATAAGCGGATGATGCACCACAAAAAGCGTCCCCTCTTTGGCTTCATCGATCACTGTTTCATCAATATCGAGTGAAAGTACGATTTGTGAAACCTCACGTCCCATATCTCCAACGATCAATCCGGAATTGTCCCACTTTTCCTGTAGTTCGAAAGGGCTTATTTTATCTAGATGGTTATAAACTTCTTGTAATAACATTTTATCTCCGTAGTGGCAGATTCCATATCTGCCATCATTTAAACAGGGATCGATATAGAATCGACCCCCTACGCATTCACACGTGCATTACGCTCTTCCTCTTGCGCCTTATAAAGCTGCGCACATCCGATGGATAGCTCACGTACTTTAAGAATGTAGTTCTGTCTCTGTGCCTGTGAGATCGCCTTTCTGGCATCAAGTACATTGAAAGCGTGGGAGGCTTTCATACACTCATCATAGGCCGGCAGAGGCAGCCCCTTCTCAAGACAGAGTTTACACTCCGCACTGGCATCGTCAAAATGCTGGAAAAGTTTCTCGACAGTTGCTACTTCAAAATGATATTTACTAAATTCGTACTCACTCTCTTTATGCACATCCGCATAGGTGGTCACCTCATCTCCGTTTCTGTTCCAGACAATATCAAAGACGCTTTCCACTCCCTGCAGGTACATTGCCAGACGCTCCGTACCGTAGGTAATCTCCACTGCCACAGGGTCACAGGCGATCCCGCCTACCTGCTGAAAATAGGTGAACTGTGTCACTTCCATTCCGTCAAGCCACACTTCCCAGCCGAGTCCCCATGCACCGAGGGTTGGAGACTCCCAGTTGTCCTCGACAAAACGGATATCATGCTCTTGCAGGTTCAACCCCAGGTACTCCAGAGATTTAAGGTAAAGCTCCTGAATATTGTCCGGACTCGGCTTGATGAGTGCCTGGAACTGGTAATAGGCACCCAAACGGTTGGGGTTCTCCCCGTAACGGCCGTCTGTCGGGCGACGGCTTGGTGCCACATAGGCTGTTGCCCATGGTTTGGAGTCAAGGCTTCTAAGCAGTGTCGCAGGGTGAAATGTTCCCGCTCCGGCCGGTATATCGTAAGGCTGGACAATATTGCATCCCTGCTCTGCCCAGAACTGCTGAAGTTTAAGTAGTAGCTCACTAAAAGTAATTGCGTCTTTATTCATGCTTTCTCTTTTTATATGGATTTCTCTGTAGATTCGGTTTTGGCCACACGTTATGACTAAAACCCAACTTACTATTTTGTCGGGGTGTGGACACTCCAACCTACAGTTTTCATTAGGGAAGCGGAGCCGCAGCACCGCATACCTCAACTCTTCACTCTTCGTTCTTACCTCTTCGCTTCCTAAAGGATCACTTCGATCTCGGAAGAGTCAAGTTCCACCTTCTTCGCTTTGGAAATACGGTCTTCCTGGAGTTTTACTTTCAACTCATCATCTCCCAGTGCCATGATCTGGATAGCAAGGTAGGCGGCATTGACCGCTCCCGCTTTACCAATGGCAACCGTACCGACAGGCATACCGCCAGGCATCATCACCGTACTCAGAAGTGCATCTTCACCCTTGAGCGCCCCACTCTCCATAGGTACGCCAAGCACAGGCTTTGTCGTACATGCCGCCAAAGCTCCGGCAAGGTGTGCTGCCATTCCTGCCGCCGCTATAAATACCTGCGCACCTTTGGATTCCGCTTCTTTAATATAGTTTTTCGTTCTCTCCGGACTTCTATGAGCAGAAGAGATGATCAGTTCATACGGTACACCGAATTTTTTCAGTGTCTCCGCACACTCTTTCATAACATTATAGTCACTTTTGCTGCCGATTACGATCGATACAAATTTCATATTGTTTCCTTCTTCTGTTAAATCATTTTTTGGAAATGCATAGATCAACTCAAAAAAACCGTTTGAATTCAACTATACATTCCGGTACTGGTGGGCAATCGCTCCCAAGGGCATTCCCTCCGGAGACACACACCCTACAGCTCACATTCGAACTCTTTAATCACCCTTTGGTTCCATGCTCATCGGCGTAGAGTCCTCTTTCAGTCCCTTCTTCTCCAGTGCCTCGTCTATCCTGCGCCGGAGGATCGTATATCCGGGAAGTCTGGCAGGAAGCTGGATCTCATTGAGGTCACCACTGTGGACACACGGTTTCTCTTTTCCCTCTTTGGTGACGATCTTCTTGAAGGTCAGCCAGTATTGCCCTGCCACTTCCTCGATCTTTCCTATCTCATTATCTACCTGTTCCACCGTTGCGCCTACTGGCAGCACGATCTCTACACTGTCTCCGACACAGGTTTTATCTTTGCATCTCCAGGTTGTACCGCTTTCTCCAACAAGTCCGGCTACCTGGTGTGTGCCGTACTGAATCGAGAATGCATGGGACTGCGTATCGTTCTTTTCAAACGGGCGTGAGATCAGATAGGCATCGGTAAAGCCGCGGTTCTGAGTTGTATTCAGCTCTCTCTGGTAGCGTTTTTCATCAAAATCATTGGCATAATAGTCATCGATGGCATGACGGTACGCCTTTGTCACGACACCCGCATAGTACGGCGACTTGGTGCGCCCTTCGATCTTGAGCGAATCGATCACACCCGAAGAGAGGATCTCATCGACATGGGATGCCATATTCATATCTTTGGCATTCATGATGTAGGTACCCACACCCTCCTCTTCATCAAGCCTGAATGTGGTACCGCTTTCGGGATTGTGGGCATAGATCTCATACGGGAAACGGCAGTCATTGGCACAGGAACCCCTGTTTGGCACACGCCCTGTCTGCAAAGCGGAAACCAGGCAGCGGCCGCTGTAGGCAAAACACATCGAACCGTGTACGAATACTTCCAGTTCCATATCGGGCAGGTGGGTTTTGATGGCTTCACAGTCTTTAAGGCTGATCTCACGCGCAACGATGATCCGTTTTACCCCAAGATCATAATAGACCTCCGCATCCATAGCGTTCATCACATTTGCCTGTGTAGAGAGGTGCACGGGAATATCCGGCGCGATACGGTGGGCTATCTTCACCACACCGGGACTTGAGACAATGAGTGCATCGGGCTTCAACTCTGCAATCTTGGCAATATGGTTCTCATAGAGCCTGATCTGGGAATTGAAAGGAAACGAATTAACCGTTGCATATACTTTTTTGTCTCTCTCATGGGCATAGGCTATCCCTTCGGCGAACGAATCCATATCGAACTCCTTGCCTGAACGAATACGCAGTGAAAAGGTACTCGTTCCGCCATATACGGCATCTGCACCGTAATTCAGTGCAATCTTCATCTTCTCAAGGTTGCCGGCAGGGGCCAAAAGTTCTACGTGCTTCTTCTCTCTCATTTGATTCCTAATCAAGGCTATTTTGGTTCTTATTTTACCCTATTAGTAGTAAAAGAGAGATTTTGTGCTAAAATCCATGGTATGAAAACAACACGAATTGACTTGCACAACCACACGACACGCTGCAACCATGCAGAAGGAAGTATCGATGCCTATATTGAAAAAGCCATTGAACTGGGTATCGACATTTACGGCTTTTCAGAACACGCGCCTATGGATTTCGATGAAGGCTACCGCCTGGCGTTTGATGAGATGGCGGCGTATGAGAGTGAGATACTTGCCGCAAAAGAAAAATACAGGAACGAGATCGATATACGGCTCGGATATGAAGTAGACTGGCTGCCAGGACATATGGAAGAACGGGTACTGCATGCCAATGTTGACTATCTTATCGGTTCGGTACACTTTATCGACAAATGGAGCTTTGACAACCCGGAATTTATCGGAGGCTGGAAAGAGCGGAATATAGATGAGATATGGCAGGCATATTTCGAAGCGACCGAAGCGATGGCAAAATCTGGAAAATTTGACATTGCCGGACATTTTGACCTGATTAAAGTCTTTAGGTACCTGCCGCAGAAAGATATCAGGCTTCTGGCAAAAGATGCCCTGCTTGCCATTAAATCATCCCATATGGTACTTGAACTCAATGCCGCCGGACTGCGTAAACCTATTGGAGAGATATACCCTTCCAAAGCCCTTTTGGAAGAGGCATACGCTCTGGAAATACCCATCACTTTCGGCTCCGATGCCCATTCAGTCGAACAGGTGGGATTTGCCTATGAATCGGTTATTTCACTTGCAAAAGAGGTAGGGTACACAAAAGCTGTTACTTTTCAAGCTAGAGAGAAGCAATTGGTTACTTTTTAGGCAAAAACGCTGAAAACATTTATTTTAGAATGGTTATAATTTAGTGATAAATTTCAATTAGGAGAATTACAACATGGGTAAATTTGTGAACAATATCGCAGAATTCGACAAATACTGTGAAGAAAACGAAGTAGAATTTGTTGACTTCCGATTTACAGATATCAAAGGTGCGTGGCACCATATTACATATAGAAGAAGTGCGGTAGATGACGCAATGCTTGAAAATGGTGTTCCGTTTGATGGTTCATCTATCGAAAACTGGCAGCCGATCAACGAGTCCGATATGATCCTCATGCCTGATGTAGAGACTGCATTCCTCGATCCTTTCACCGCTGACAGTACCGTATGTGTGATCTGTGATGTCTATGACATCTACAAAAACGAGCTGTATGCCAAATGTCCAAGAGCCATTGCAAAAAAAGCGTTGAAATATCTTGAAGAAGCAGGCATCGCAGATGCTGCATACTTCGGCCCTGAAAACGAATTCTTCATCTTTGACGATGTCAAGATTGTAGACAACGACAACCACCAGTCATTTAAAATAGAGACAGACGAAGGACACTGGGCGGACAATGAAGATTACGGTGAGTATGGGAATATGGGCCACAGACCAAGAATCAAAGGCGGGTACTTCCCGGTCATGCCTACAGACTCTGCTGTCGACCTGAGAGCTGAAATGATGCAAATCCTTGAAGAGGTAGGCCTTGAAGTAGTATTGGGTCACCACGAAGTGGCTCAGGGCCAACATGAGATCGGTATTGTATTCTCCGACATCATCACCGCTGCGGACAATGTTCAAAAATACAAATATGTTGTAAAAATGGTAGCGCACCTTAACGGAAAAACCGCGACTTTCATGCCAAAACCAATCTATAACGATAACGGAAACGGTATGCACGTACACCAGTCACTCTGGAAAGAGGGTAAAAACCTTTTCTTCGAAGAGGGTGCATATGCAAACCTTTCAAAAACTGCGCTTGACTACCTGAGTGGTATCTTTGCTCACAAAGAAGCGGTTGCCGCATTTACAAATGCAAGTACAAACTCTTTCAAAAGACTGCTTCCAGGCTTTGAAGCGCCAAGAATCCTTACCTACTCAAGCCAGAACCGTTCTGCAGCTTGCCGTATCCCTTACGGTGCAGGAGAAAAAGCAACAAGAATCGAAACAAGATTCCCTGACTCGACTGCCTGTCCATATCTTGCATTTGCCGTACTGATGGCAGCAGGTATCGACGGTATCAAACAAGGCGGTTATGACCTTGTCGGACCATTTAACGAAGACCTCTTTGAACTGACAAGAGACGAAATTGCTGAAAGAAAGATCCCTGAACTTCCAAATACATTCAGAGACGCACTTGAAGGCCTTGAAAAAGACCATGCATTCCTTGCACCAATCATGGATGAAGAGTTCGTGAAAAATTATGTTGATTACCAGTTCGCAAGACACGTAGTTCCTGTAGAAGGAAGACCTACAGCACACGAGTATATCACTACTTACTCTTGCTAACACCGTTTCTCAGGCTCTCTGCCTGGGAACTTTTCTTTTTTATATACCTGCTGTTTTTTTCAAATTTTCAATATTTCTGTACCCTTTTTGGCACACCATATGTCCCGCTTCATCGATTGTGACGACAGAGGGAAAAGCATTGGCTCCCATCGATCTGGCTTTGGCGAAATCATGCCGCATCAGTACCTCTGCCCTTTCAGAATGGAAAAAACCTTCAAATTTGTGGCGGTTTAACTGCAAAGAATCCAGCAATTCCTGAAGTACGGTAAAGTTACTCGTATCCTGACCTTGCAGGTAAAAGGCTGCCTGTATGGTATGAAAGTAGGCAAAAGCACTGTCAATACCAAAAAGTTCACGTACACTTACAACTGCTTTACAGGCAGGGTAAGTATCGTACACAAACGTTTTTCTGTCAAACAGACTGTCTGAGAACGGCTGCCCTGTCCTGTGGGCCACTTGATCCCACTGTTGACGAAGATAATTTTTTGCTTTCTGGTCCCACACCATATCGCCACTGGTACGCAAACCTCCCATAACAAGAGAAACTCTGTCTCTTTCAGTGGCACTGTTTCGAAAGGCTTTTACAACAGGGGCAAACCCCCAGCACCATGAGCACATAGGGTCAAGTACAAAAATAATCTTTTTGGAGGACATTAGAAGAGCGTACCGCTATCCTCTGACGCCGGTGTTTTAGGAGCATTTCTTTTAGGGTGCAGAGAATCATCTTCTTCCTCTTGTGTACTTACCGCCGGATCTTCGTCGATATTGATCGTTTTGGCCAACCCCATATCCTCTTCAGGGTCGATATCATCCTCTTCTACAATCTGGGTCTCCTCTTCTCTTTGAGGTTCATCGAATTCATCAACACTTTTTTTCTTCGAAGGCAGAGGGGAGATAGCCGTATAGAGTTCAGGTTTCCCGTCATACTCACCACGGAAAACTCCCTGTGGTATGTCAAAAGTACGTTTTATGTCAGGATATATCTTCAACAGTTTTTTATAATAATAGGCAAATGCCGGTGCTGCGACAGCCCCTCCCGTAGCCCTTTTCCCTATGGGTTTGTTATTGTCCCGTCCGAACCAAACGATCGTCTCTATTGTCGGAGAGTATCCACAGAACCAGGCATCGATATTATTGTTGGTCGTACCTGTCTTTCCTGCAAGTTCTATTCCCTCCACACGTGCATTCCTTCCCGTACCTCTTTTAATAACATCTTTAAGTATATCTGTCATCAGATATGCCTGTTCGGGTGTGGTGAAGCCCTCTATCTCTTTGGGGCGGGTCTCATAGATCACAGCCCCCTCTTTGGAGATGATCTTACTGACAAGTCTCGGTGCAATCATATGCCCATGGTTGGCAAATACAGAAAATATCTCCGCCATTTTCAGCGGGCTTAAACCTAGATTCCCCAAAGCAATCGACATATCTCTTGGAATATGAGGGACATTGAAGAACGCCAGGCGTTTGCGTATGGTATTGACACCCAGGTCAAAGACCAGGTTGATCGTTGCAAGGTTTCTTGAGTGCACCAATGCTTCACGCAGCGGCATGAAACCTTTAAAATCATGTTCATAGTTTTTTGGGGCCCATATCTTCGGCTTACCTTTATAGTAATACTGGAATGTCCTTGCAAGATCGGTCAGAGGGCTTGCAGGATTATACCCCATATCCAGTGCCGTCTGGTAAATAAAGGGTTTAAATGCCGATCCGGGCTGACGTTCAGCCTGCGTAACCCGGTTAAAAGCGGATTTTTTATAATCCACCCCGCCCACCATAGACAAGATATCACCGGTTTTACTTTCAACCGAGACAAAAGCTGCATTCAATGTACTCTTTTCGGGCTTCTCCCTGTAGCGTTTCAATGCTTTTTTATAGGCAAAAGCAACAGCCTCTTTTGCAATGGCCTGCTGTTTCATATCGATCGTTGTATAGATCTGGTATCCACCGGTCCTTACATCTCCGAGTTTGCCCTTGAAACGCCGTAGAACTTCATCGACGATATAGGGGGCGATATTCTGCGTCAGCGATGTTTTGTAAACTTTCGGAGACTCTTTGACCGCTTTGAGATAATCGCTTTTTGTCAGCCACCCTATGCTTTTCATGCGGTAGAGTACATTGTTCGCACGGTTCAATGCACGTTTATAATGCCGCAAAGGGTTATAATAACTTGGGGCATTGGGTATCCCAACCAGCATCGCACACTCTTTGAGGGTAAGTTCATTGAGCTCCTTATGGAAGTATCCGTTCGCTGCTGTCTTGACCCCAAAATAGTTGTTTCCGTAAGAGATCTCGTTCAGATAGCGTTCTATAATATCCTCTTTACTCAATTCATGCTCAATTTTCAAAGCAAGAATCGCCTCTTTGATCTTACGGGCAAGTTTCTTTTCATTGGTAAGGATCTTGTTTTTGATCAGCTGCTGGGTAAGTGTACTGCCGCCCTCTACGAATTTCCCTGCCTGAATATCTTTAAAAACCGCTCTGAGAATTGCATCGGGGTTGACTCCGTTATGTTCAAAGAACTTTGTATCTTCCATCGCAATAAGACCTTCGACAAGGTGGCTTGGAAGCTCGTCATAGCGGGCATAGAGACGATGCTGTTTTTTAAAAACATACGCCAGTTTTTCACCATTCCTATCCAGAATGACAGAGGATATTTCAGGTTTGTAATTGATGAGTTTGTCCGCATCCAGGGAGATCTCTTCATACGCATAGATAAATGCGGCACCCAGCGCCACAGCGAAGATCATCATAAGGATAATGGAGCCTTTTACCAGACTATTGAACACAGAAACCTTTCATAAAATAATTTTATTATTGTACCGTGTTATGGCTAATGAGTGCCAATACATGCTGAAGCTTTTTAGAAGAGACCCCAAGGTTCAATATCACTCTGAGTATCGGTTTTGTAACCGTAGGCTGGCGTATCGCCCCTACCAGGTACCCCTGAGCCATCAACCCTTTTTGCATAAAAAGCGCATACTCGTTACCCGGCATTACCATAGGCAGAATAAGGCTCTCACAAGTAACGCCTGTCATTCTTTTGACAACCATCTGCCTTTGTGTGATCTTTTTACGGTATTTTTTTGCATGTTTGCGTATATGTTTGACATTCACCAGGGCCAGTGCCGTATCGAATACGGAAGGGGCGGTAGAGTAGATGATGGGCTTCGCCCGGTTCTCCAGAAAGCTGATGATATTGGCTGACGCCAGAATGTATGCCCCGTAACTTCCATACGCTTTTCCCAGTGTTCCCATTTTGATATGGCGTTCATGAATTCCAATACCGTAATGTTCGAAAATACCTAAAAGATTTTTTCCCAGAACCCCCGCACTGTGCGCCTCATCGACGATCAGTATCGCACCGGATTCATCGGCAATATCAAAGATCGCTCTGCTGCAGAGCTCTCCGCTCATGGAGTATACCCCCTCTACGGCAATGATCTGCCGCCTGGCAGGGTGGGCTGCGAGTTTTCTTTTAAGATCATCCGCATCATTATGGGCAAAGGTAATGACCCGCTCTCCCAGAAGCCCCGAAGCCATCACCCCCGAAGCATGGTACTCTTCATCCATGAAGAGCAGATCATTTTTTCGTACAAGCGCTTCTATGAGCGACATGTTGGCAAGAAAACCGCTCCCTACCACCAGCCCCTCTTCAAAACCGTTATACTCCGCTATCGTCAGTTCGAACAGACGGTGAACAGGGTGGTAGCCGTTAACAAGCATACTGGCTTTGGAACTGAGCGTTTTATAGGATTTAACCAGTTTGACCGCCTTGTTAAACTGCTTTTTGTCAGAAGAGAGTCCCAGGTAGTCATTGGAAGCCAAATCCTCCAACCTGTCATCATAAAGTATGCGTTCCCTGAAACGCCCGGCACGCCTTAACGCTTCAAGTTCTTTTTCGTACATGTGTTATCTTCCTTAACGGTCCAATCCAACATTCATAAAAGCGGAGCCACTGCACCGCATACCAACACTCTTCACTCTTCACTAAAAAAAAGCCACGGCCTCAATACTTCTACCTGAAGTCCCATCGCCGTACTCTCGAAGCCTCTTACCTCCAGAATATACTTCTTGCAGAACCCTTCGACCATACAGCCGCCCGCTTTCCCCTGCCACTCGCCGCTTTGCAGATAGGCTTCAAGATCCGCCTCTTCAAACGGTGCAAAACGGTAGTGGGTTGCGGAAGTATCGGTAAAGAGCAGTTTTTTAGACTTGAAATGCACAGAGGAGACAATGGAGATGGCTGAACCGCTCTGTTTAAGCAAAATCTCTCTGGCATCTTCCACATGCTTGGCTTTACGCAAAATCTCTCCGTTGGCTGCAGCAATCACACTGTCGGCAGTCAACAGCGGTACTTCAAGGCCATACAGGCGCTCTGCAGCTTCCATCTTTCCTTTGCTGGCGAGATAGACAAAATCTTTCGCTACGCTCGTTGCAATCTGCTCTTCATCAAAATCGGCAGGTTTCTGCATAAAATCAATACCAAATTTCCGTAACAAAAGGGCACGGCTTTCAGAGTTGGAACATAAATAAATCATTTTTAATACCTTTCTTCTGCCTCTACAACCCTCTGAGGGTTACACCCAAATAGAGCGCCGCCATACCCAGTACAATATTTACAGGCAGCAGTAGATTGGGAATATGCTTTACCTTCGCTTTGGCTTCAGAAAACTTTCCTGCTCCGAACAGTTTCCATGCTGTACGTCTGCACAGGTACATATAGCTGAAATTCGCTGTCATAACTGTCCAGACGATCTCTTTGGAGAGAAAAACATACTTTAAACCCCCCTCAAGCCCATCCACGGCATAGAGCAACATCAGGCCGGTTGTCAGGAGTATCAGGATAAAAGGGATAACCAGATGAAAAAGCCTTCCCGTTATCTCCAGTGTCTTACCAAGCTTTATCCTGGGGTCATCAATACTTTGCAGTACCGGGTGTACCGCCACACGGATAGCGATCATGCCTCCCACCCAGACAAAAGCCGAGAGTACATGCAGAAAGACAACCGTATGGCTGTACATGCTTAATTACCACCTTCAAGTACTTCGGAGAGATAGGTTTTTGCCTCTTCAACCGCTTCGGTAATTTTCTCGGGTTTCTTTCCTCCGGCCTGTGCAAAATCAGGACGGCCACCTCCGCCTCCGCCAACAATCGGTGCGATGGACTTGATCCAGTCTCCCGCTTTGACCGGTGTATTTTTGGAACCGGCAGCAAGCAGTACCTTCTCCCCTTTTTTCTGAAAAAGCATGATCGCTACATTCTCATACCTGTTCTTCGCTTCATCAATGAGTGATTTAATGTCACCGACCTCTACTTCATCGACGATCACCGTTACCCCGTTCACTTCTGCTGCATTCAACTCTTTTTTCGTGCTGCTGAGTGCTTCCTGCAATTCATTTTTCAGTGTTTTAACCTGCTCTTTGAGTTTGATGATGCCGGCGATCGGGTTCTGGTTCTTCACTTCTTCCTTGATCTGCTCGATCTCTGTGCGTAGTCCTTTGACCTTCTCGACCGCCGCACGGCCGCAGATCGCTTCGATACGTCTGACTCCCGCACTTACCCCGCTCTCTTTGGTGATCATAAAAAGGCCGATCTGTGCCGCATTGTCCACATGGGTTCCACCGCAAAGTTCCACAGAGGCATCGTCAAAACTCACTACCCGCACCTCATTGCCGTACTTCTCTCCAAAAAGCGCCATGGCACCGGAAGCTTTAGCTTCATCGACACTCATCAGCTCCGTTTTTCTCGGAATGGCTCTGGCAATCTTGTCATTCACCCAATCTTCCACTGCCTGGATCTCTTCGGCATTGACTGCTTTAGGATGGGAGAAGTCAAAACGCAGACGCCTCTCATCATTGAGCGATCCCGCCTGTGAAATATGGTCTCCCAGTATCGCACGCAGTGCTGCATGCAGCAGGTGGGTCGCAGAGTGGTGCTTTTCGATCTCCGCACGGCTTTGGTCAACCGTAGCAACAACCTCATCACCTACAGAAAGTTTCCCTTCTATTTCGGAAAGATTCATATCCAAAAACTTCTTGGTATCCAATATTTTTGTCGTAGTGAGGGCACTACGACCTACAAGGGTACCGCGATCTCCTATTTGGCCTCCTGACTCTGCATAGAACGGTGTTTCCTCAAGCATCACCCAGCCTTTGCCGTCGATAGCATCGACCTGATTGAACTCCTCATCGAGCAGTGCAAGAACTTTGCTTGTAGCTTCTGTTCTCTCGTATCCGACAAATTTATTCAGCCCGAACTGCTCTTTGAGCTGTTTGAAGTCACCGCTTGTCGCTGCATCGCCTGTCCCTTTCCAGTTGGCTTTTGACTGGGCTTTCTGCGCTTCCATTTTTGCATTGAAAGCATCAATATCAAGCTTGATACCCTTTTCTCTGAGCATATCTTCGGTCAGGTCAAGAGGGAACCCGTATGTATCATAAAGCTTGAACGCCACCTCCCCGTTAAAGGTATCGGCAGTATTGGCAAGTTCCGCATTGAAGAGTTTGATCCCCGCTTCAATGGTATCGAAAAAGCGCTCCTCTTCAAGCTTCATTGAGGTTTTTATCGCCTCTTCTCTTGTTTGCAGGTAGGCATAGTGCCCGCCCATCACTTCGATCAGTGCATCGACCAGTCTGTACATGAAAGGTTCTCTAAGCCCCAAAAGGTAGCCGTGTCGGATGGCACGGCGCATGATACGCCTAAGCACATAGCCACGTCCCTCTTTGTCAAAGTTCACACCCTGTGCAAGCAGGAAAGAGACTGAACGGACATGGTCGGCAATCACACGGTAGCTGGCAGAATTAGGCGCATCGTAATCGTACGGTTTGCCGACCAGTTTTCCAATGGCATCAAGCAGCGGCATAAAGAGGCTTGAGTGGTAGTTGTTGAGTTTCCCCTCTTTGATGGCGACCACACGTTCCAGTCCCATACCGGTATCGATACTCGGTTTTGGCAATGGATGAAGCGTACCTTTCTCATCTCTCTCATACTGCATGAAAACCAGGTTCCAGATCTCAAGGAAACGGTCGCCCTCTCCTCCCATCACATCTTCAGGGGAGTTGAAGTGTTCTGCCCCCTGGTCGTAGAAGATCTCCGAACACGGACCGCACGGTCCGGTATCACCCATCTGCCAGAAGTTGTCCTTGTCCCCAAAACGCATAATACGCTCTTCGGAAATATGCTCTTTCCATATATCGTACGCTTCATCATCACTATCATGCACCGTGACCCAAAGGTTCGCAACAGGGAGGTTCAGGTATTTCGGTGAAGTAATAAACTCCCATGCATAGGCGATCGCCTCTTTTTTGAAGTAGTCACCAAAAGAGAAGTTCCCCAGCATCTCAAAGAAAGTGTGGTGTCGTGCAGTATAGCCTACATTGTCAAGGTCGTTATGCTTTCCTCCCGCACGAATACATGTCTGGGAAGAGGTTGCCCTCGGTGGATTTGGAATAGGCGCTTCACCGGTAAAAATGTTCTTGAACTGTACCATACCCGCATTGGTAAAAAGAAGGGTCGGATCATCGGGAACCAGAGGAGAACTCTCTACCAGCTGATGCCCGCGTTCCTGAAAAAAATCCAAATATGCTTTTCTAATATCCATTGAAAACTGTCCTGTTTATGATAAATTAGAGATATTTTATCGAAAATGTGGTTACTTGGAGTTAAAAAGCGGTCTATTGCAGGGGCTGGCACCTCTGCAAGACCCTGCTTGATACATTTACAGGTAGAAAGTACAGATATCATCGATCAGATATTCAAATCCTCCGTCAGGATAGGTCAGGCCGGCATCTCCTGCATCACAGGCATATGGAATATCCCCTTTCCCATACCCCATATCATCTTCGATAAAAAGCGGGTCATCCGGTGTACCGAGGAATCCGATAAGGTCAAATGTACAACGTTCACCGGGATAAAAAGAGAACTCTCCATTTGGTGCGGTCACATAATCCGCAGATATATAACCATCCGGGTCTACACAGGTATAGTGAATCCCACCTGCAGAAAAACCGTTGACATCACGGATAAAAAGTGTCGTCATATCGTCTGCCGGAACTCTTGCCCCGTCATAAAACCCATCATCATACCCGTCATCATACCCTTCACTGTAACTTCCACAGCCACTCAACGAGACTATTGCAATACCGCTTAAACATATCATTATCCATTTTTTCATCATCCACTCCTGTTCTGTACGTTATTCTGAAAAGTATAAAGAAAAATTGTTTGGCAATTGTGAAATAGACAATTGCTCAAGAATACTGCTTGAGCAATGCTGCGATCTTCCTGCTTCCATCTTTCCCGGCAACCTGCATCAGCCCTTCACTTCTGTCAGAGAGCTCTTCATCCAGCAGTGCCAATACCTTCTCCTTCCCAATCTCCCCTTCTCTCATCAACCATGCAAGATTTTGATCTGCCAAAAATTTGGCATTGTAGTACTGATGGTCACCTGCTGCATACGGATAAGGAATAAAAAGTGTAGGTAACGCCGTAGCAACAAGCTCCCACAGCGTCGAGGCCCCTGCCCTGGCTATGGCAAAGTCAGCCTGATTCATATACGTTGCCAGTTTTGTTGTAAAACCAAAAACTTCCGCTTCAATACCCAGTTCCCTATAAGCCTGCCGTACGGCTTCAATATGGTTCGCACCAGCCTGATGGATAATTCGTATTCCCCGCGCTTTAAGCTCTGGAGCCATAGAGAGTGCCAACGTATTGATGGCTCTGGCACCCTGTGAACCACCTAAAAAAATAACTGTTTTTACATAGCTTCTGATATGCGCATTCTCAAAAAAAACCTCTTTGACAGGATAAGCTTTGACGGGACTCTCCTCCAGATAGGAACTGATAAAGGCATCTGCATAGGGTTTCAGCATCTTGTTCAGTGAGCCCAAAGCCGCATTCTGTTCATGGATTACCAGCGGTATACCCATGCTTTTTGCTGCAAATGCCGTCGCGGCAGAAGAGAATCCACCGACAGAGAATACTACTTTGGCATCATGCTTTTTCAGAAGCTTTCGTGCCTGTAAAAAAGCTTTAAACATCATCCAAAGCGAAGCCAGTTTCCCAAATCCCCGCTGATTGACCACCCCTTTGGTTTCAAGAAAATACTTCGCATCAAAATCACTGTCATCTTCAAACCACTGTCTGTCCTGCCCTTTGGTCGAACCGATATAAACCAACTGTGTTGATAGCGCCGAGCCCTCTTCCTGATTGCTGAGCACTGAACGCTGAACGCTCTTGTCGGTATCTCCGACAAGTTTCTCTTTCACCGCTTTGATAATCACAAGATGTCCACCTGTACCACCACCCGTCATTACAATACTCATAACATTTCCCCCTGCTCGTTTCTGGGTACTTTTTTTGAAATCATCAGTACCATACCGATAGCCATACAGCTTGCCAGAATATGTGATCCCCCATAACTGAGAAACGGTACAGCGATACCTTTAATAGGGGTAATACCGGAAATACCGTAGGAATTAAGTATAAATGCAAAGGCAATGAGCAACCCTACCCCTATGCTGAACAGATAGTACATAGGATTCTTCACTTTTGAAGCAATCTTGAAAATACGAAATACAATAAAAAGTATTGTAAATGTTACCAGAGACAGGCCTAAAAAGCCTAATTCTTCCGTAATACCCGCCAAAATAAAATCGGTATGTACTTCACTCAGATAACCCAGTTTAAACTGCCCGTTACCCAGCCCCTGCCCAAAAAAACCACCATTGTGAATAGCATTGAGAGAGTTGGAGATCTGGTAAGGTTCTTTGACGGTAGTTTCTACCCGAAGTGCCTGCAGCTGCTTAAACGGCAATGCGGAGAGAATACTGTCTTGTACCGTACTCCACCAACTTTTGATACGAGCCATCCTGTGGGGTGCAAAAAAGATCAACCCAATGATTGCGATGAATGCCCCCGAAAGAAGCGTAAAAAAGAATTTCATAGAACTTCCCACAAACAGCAAAAGTACCATCAGTGTTGCACCGAGCACCACGACTTGTCCCAAATCTTTCTGAAAGACCGCTATGATCACGACTGCGAGCATAAATACAATCAGGTAGGGAGAAAAGGCTTTTACCTCTTCCCCGAAACCCATTTGCGATTTATCGACCAGTTTGCGGGAAAAACTCCATGCCAGAAAGAAAACAAATCCCACTTTGAAAAATTCGACAGGCGCGATAGAGATGGGACCAAGGTGTATCCAGCGTTTCGCCCCGCCTACTGCATTGACCAATGTTGCGGGAAGAAACTGCATGACTATCATCAAAATAAAAAAAGAGATAAAAAGCAGTAGCCCCACCCTTGCAAACCACTTGTCCGGGTCCATTTTGCTAAGTATGACCATTATTATGAAGCCAAGAAACACGGCAATGCTCTGCCGTATGAAAAAATGGAATTCCGTATAATGGAAATGCGATACGGTATACACGGAAAGAGAGTAGTCCATTACCAGTGAAAGTGTTAAAAGTACCATCACTGCGCTCAAAAGTGGCTTATCTATCATTGTATCTTCTCTTTATCTTGAAGTTAAATCCATATTAATTAGTATTTTATCAAATTTAACAGATAAGTTTGATAAAATTACACTCCAATAAGAGAGTAATATGACAAAAAACAGACACAACCATGCACTTTACCAAAGAAAGTATAAAATATCCGGCCTCTTTCTCATTCTTGTCATTGCAATGGGAATATTTCTGGCTTCTATACTGAAAACCATTACTTCCCCAAGACATATCCCCAGCCATAACACCACTATTTATGACCGTTCTTTCCGTGGCAGCATTATTTCAGCAGACCATTACACCCTAAGCAATTCCCAAAAAACCTACCAGGCAGTCATACGGGGAGCGAGCATCGTTCCTGAGAAAAAAGCTGTTTTCATCAAACTTTTCAGTATCTACAGTGGCATCGGCGAGGAGAAGCTACGCCAAAAATTCAAAAATAAAAAAGGGGAGGAGATCAAAGGCAATATCATCCTATCCAAAACGATCACTTCCCGTTCTGCCATGCAGCTTAAATCCCTGGCATACAAACTCAGAAGGCTGGGTGTCTTCCAATGGGTCAAAAACCGTAACGGTATAGAGGTGCTCTATGGGCTCGATATTATCGAAAACGGTGAAACAAGGCGTTTCCCCCTTGGCGATGTCCTCAGCCCGGTTCTTGGCTATGTAGGGAAAAAAAGTGACGGAAAATATATCAGGCCTCAGGGGAAGAAAGGTCTTGAGAAAAATTACGACAAACATATTACTTCGAAGAAAAATGGCTATTTCAGAGGGAAAAGAGATGTGGTAGGTACCCTCATCCACGATAAAAACAGCATTAAAATAGAGCGTGTGGACGGGATGGACCTCCATCTCAACATTCCTCTGGCGCTCCAACGGAGAATAGAGTTAATGCTAGACCAGATGAAAGAGGTACTCGATGCCGATGAGATCATTGTCGGAGTGATGGAGAGCAAAACGGGAAAAGTCCTCTCTCTTGCCAGCTCCGAACGCTATGATCCAGCCTGCATCACACAAAAAGATATTCCGGCATTAAACCCTAAATTCTCAGAATACCCCTATGAAGCAGGCTCTGTCATCAAACCGCTTACACTGGCCGTTGCACTGGAACATAAAGTCGTCACCCCACAAACCTGGTTCAACACTTACAACGGCCGAATAAAAATAGGCAAACATCGAACCATTACCGATGATGAAAAATTCGACGCTTTGACAGCGACAGATATTATCGTCCACTCCTCCAACGTCGGCATTTCCCAGATATCATGGAGGCTGACAGGGCAGGAGTTTAGGGATGGATTTTTGAAATTCGGTATTGCCCATCCTTCAGGGATAGACCTTTCGCGCGACCTGCCGGGCCAATTCAAACCACTCTATTTGCTGAATAACAAACTGCACAGGGCCAACAGCTCCTACGGATACGGTATGATGGTCACATTCGCACAGCTTTTTAAAGCCTACAGTGCGTTCAATAATGACGGTCTTGCCATGACTCCCCGTATTGTAGATTACCTGGAGGATGCCAAGGGGAACCACTATATTATGCAGCCAAGGGTGGGAGACCTGAAAGCGGTAAGCAAAAAAACCGCACGGCAAATCCACAATATTCTGCTTGAGGTAGTCAAAAGGGGAACCGGGGTCAAAGCACAATACCCCGGTCTGGAAATAGGCGGCAAAACCGGTACGGCACATATTGTAAGGCATGGACACTATGTACGCGAATACCACAGTAGTTTTTACGGTTTTGCCAATGACAAGAAGGGGCATAAATATACCATAGGCGTTCTGGTCATCCGGGCCAAAAAACCATACAAATACTTTGCTTCCGCTTCAGCCGTACCTACGTTCAAACGCATTGTACATACACTGGTAGAACTGGACTACCTCAAACCGGAGGGCGGACAGACGGAAAAACTCAAACCGCTTGTCAAACCTGAAATGTTCTGGGAAAAGAGGGTAAAAGAAAAGAAAAAATGTATGGTAACACCCCCTGAGCCAAAGAAAAAATCTCTCAAGGAACTCTTTAAACTCAAAAACAGACAAAAAGTCCAGCAAAAACAGAAGCTGACCCCCAGACCTAAACCCAAAAAACAGGTAAAACCGCCAAAACCCGCTGCAAAAAAAACACCCAGCGAACTTTATGAAGATCTCTTTTAGATCCAAAGATTGTCAATAAGCCTTGGCTTCCCGACCCAGGCGGCTACAAGGATGATGGTATTGCCTATCTCCACCTTCTCGATCGCTTTGAAACTTCTGTCTACAATGGCGACATACTCCACTTCATCCGCCTCTTTCAGGACAGCCATCATCTCCTGTTTGATCTTTTTGGCATCCAGCTCACCGGAGATAACCATTTTACCGGCCTTTTTAAGCGAACGGGAGAGACACAACGCTCTTTGTTTCTCGTTCTCTTTCAGGTAGGTATTACGGCTGCTTAACGCCAGGCCGTTCTCATCACGGACAATCTCACACGGCACAACCTGAACATCCATAAAGTAGTTTTTAACCATTTGTGCAATAAGCGCCAGCTGTTGGGCATCTTTTTTACCAAAGTAGGCACGGTCTGCACCGCTGAGATTAAGCAGTTTCATTACCACCTGCAACATCCCGTCAAAATGCCCCGGACGTTTCTGCCCCTCCAAAATATAACCGCGTACGGCAGGCGCACCGATACGCAGTTCATCTGCTTCGTACATCTGGTCGATCGTCGGCATGAACAGCACATCTACCCCGGCAAGTTCGCAGATCTTGATATCCGCGGCATCTTTACGGGGATAACTCTCCAGGTCTTCCCCCTCCAGAAACTGGGTAGGATTGACAAAAACAGAGACGATCAGATGCTCATTTTCATCTCTCGCCTGACGTATGAGCGAGAGATGCCCATGATGCAGCGCCCCCATCGTCGGCACGAATCCTATGCTTCCTGTCAGCCATTTTTTCGCCTCCAGCAGTTCACTTACTGTTCTTGCTATGATCATCGCTAACCCTCTATTTTGCTTTATTTTGATAAAATCATACCAAAATTTAATGAGGAATAAGGAACTTTTTCACGTGGATACCTATGAATACAGCGAACTTTTAAAAACCCTCTCTACCAAAATGGAGAACATCACCAATATCGTCAAGCCCGATGAACTGCAGAAACGTCTCGATGAGATAGAGCAGATGCAGCAGGACCCGAATTTCTGGAACGATACCGCCAATGCAGGGAAGATCTCTCAGGAGAAGACAAGAACAGAGCGCATCTTGGAGAAATACAACAATGCCAACAATGCCGTACAGGATGCCATAGAGTATTTTGAAATGGCAAAAGCGGAAAAAGACGAAGAGACGCTGGAGATGCTCTACGAAGATGCCCCCGCCTTACAGGAGAGTACCAACGCGCTGGAAGTACAGATGATGCTCAGCGGCGAGCACGACAGCAACAATGCCATAGTCTCCATCCACCCCGGGGCAGGTGGTACGGAGTCTCAGGACTGGGCAAGTATGCTCTACCGCATGTACCTGCGCTGGGCGGAGCGCCACGGTTTCAAGGTCGAAGTACTCGACTACCAGCCGGGTGAAGAGGCGGGCATCAAGGATGTGAGTTTCATCATCAAAGGGGAGAACGCCTACGGCTACCTCAAAGTCGAGAACGGCATCCATCGTCTGGTGCGCATCAGCCCGTTCGACTCCAACGCCAAACGCCATACCTCCTTTACCTCCGTCATGGTATCGCCGGAGATCGACGACGACATCGACATTGTCATAGAAGATAAAGATATCCGTATCGATACCTACCGTGCTTCAGGTGCGGGGGGACAGCACGTCAATACTACCGACTCGGCCATCCGTATCACCCATATTCCGACCAATATCATCGTACAGTGCCAGAATGACCGGAGCCAGCACAAGAATAAAGCTTCGGCGCTCAAAATGCTCAAATCACGCCTTTTCGAGTACGAGATGGCAAAGAAACAGGCTGCCATCGACGGCATAGAGAAGTCCGATATCGGATGGGGACACCAGATCCGATCCTACGTCCTGCAACCCTACCAGCAGGTCAAGGACACCAGAAGTGGTCAGGCATTCAGCAATGTCGATGCCATTTTGGACGGCGATATCGACAAACTGCTGGAGGGGGTACTCATCGCACAGGTGAAGTAACCCTGGTTAAAAGTTTGATCCTTTTCCTTCTACGGGGGTTAACAGTTTCCTTTCCAGTTTATAAACAGTATTGCAGCGGGCTGCCAGGCTCTCGTCATGGGTAACCAGTACCAGGGCCGCATCATGCGTCTTGATATAGTCTGTCAATACATCCATCACCAGGTCTGCCGTCTCCCTGTCCAGATTTCCCGTAGGTTCATCCGCAAAAATAATGCGCGGTTTTTTACTCAGCACTCTGGCGATGGAAACCCTCTGCTGCTCTCCTCCGGAGAGTTCGGAAGTCTTATGTGCCATCAGGTGGTCTATCTGCAGTTTTTTGAGTATCTCCTCATCTACTGTCTCGCCTGAGAGCATAGTTGCAACACTAATGTTCTCCAGCGCACTCATTCCCTTGAACAGATAGTGAAACTGGAAAATGATCCCTATCTCATACCGTCTGAGAGACTCTATCTCTTCATCACTGAGCCGATAGAGGTCATGGCCCAGAAGTGTTACATCTCCTTCGTTGGGTTCCATAAAAGTGGACAAAATATGCAGCAGTGTAGACTTTCCTGAACCGCTTCTTCCTACGATCGCCGCACTTTTTGAAGGAGCGATTCTGAAATGTATCTGTTGAAAAAGAGGATAATCGAAACTATGGGAAAGGTTTACAGCTTCCAAAAGGAATTTGGACATGGATATACAGCCTTTGTTGATTTTGCGAGTGTGAGTTCTATTTCACTGCTTGGCATATTTTAGCATAAAAAAGTAAGGAGGAAAGGGGATGAAAAGGTTTTTAATTTTTAATTTTTAATTTTTAATTCAAAAAAGCTCCCAAAGGAGCTTTTTGTTACGCCATCTGTTTTGCAACTTCCGCAGCGAAATCTTCTTCTTCAACTTCGATACCTTCACCGACTTCAAGTCTTACAAAGTGAACGATCTCAGCTGTACCGCCGGCAGCTTTTGCTTTTTCCTGAATATATTCAAGAACTGTTTTGCTGTCATCCATTACAAATTTCTGGTCAAGAAGACACTGTTCCTGGTCAAGCGTTGTATTGTCAGAAATAAATCTTGCCAATTTACCAGGAAGGATTCTGTCCCAGATTTTTTCCGGTTTACCTTCGGCAGCAAGTTCCTCTTTCAACATTGTTTCCGCTTGAGCCATAACCTCTTCAGTCAACTGGCTCATAGAGATATACTGAGGGATGTTCTTTTCTGTTTTACCTAAACGTCTAAGCTCCTCATTCTCTTTCTCGATCGCTACAATTCTTCCTTTTGTCTCTTCTTCGACAAATGCCGGATCGAAATCTTTGTAGGAGAGCGTACTTGGAGCCATCGCTGCTGCATGCATAGCCACTTCTTTAAGTACAGGCGTCATTGCCTCGGCTGTTTTTTCAGAATCACATTTCGCTTCGATAATTACACCGTTCTGTGCATTTGAGTGTACATAACCGTTTACAGCTGTTGTTTCATCACCTACGATAAGCGCTGCTCTTCTGACTACCAGCTTCTCACCGATAATAGCGATCTGCTGAGAAAGATAATCAGCAAATGACTCACCGTTGATCGTTGAGTTGTTGATCGCTTCAGCATCAGCAAGATTGTTCTCAAATGCATGGTCCACAACCGTTGTAAGCAATTCTTTAAATTTATCGTTCTGTGCAACAAAGTCAGTCTGGGAGTTGATCTCTACGATCACTGCCTTCTTACCTTCCACTTTGACACCAATGGCTCCTTCAGCTGCAACCTTATTGGCTTTTTTTGCCGCAGCACCCATACCCTGGTCTCTCAACCATTCGACAGCTTTGTCCATATCTCCATCCGCAGCGGTAAGGGCTTTTTTACAGTCCATCATTCCCGCATCGGTCATCTCTCTCAGTTTTTTGATATCTTTTGGTCCGAAATTTGCCATCTTACGCCTCCGCCAGTGCTTTTGCAGAAGCTACCGCTTCTCTGAAGTCACCTTTAAAGCTGTACTTCTCTTCCATTACCTGGATCTGCTCGTCAGTCATGTTCGCTACATCTTCAAAAGTATAGAAACCTTCATCATTGAGTTTTCCGGCATATACTTTACCTACACCTGCGATCTTTGTCAGATCGTCACCTTTTTTCTCGACTTTAGGTGCCGCTTTCTCTTCTGCAAGCTTTTCAACTTCAGCTTCTGTAGCCGGTGCCGCTTCTTCTGCAGCCGCTTCAGCCATAACTGCTTCCATTTCTCCGGTAGATACCTCTTCAACCTCTTCACCGTTCGCTTCGGCATATGCCGCTTTACCTTCGATGATCGCTTCTGCCATCTCTTTACAGAACAGGTTGATGGAACGGATCGCATCGTCATTTCCCGGGATTGGATAGTCGATTACATCAGGGTCACAGTTTGTATCGAGAGGTGCAACAACTTTCATACCGAGTCTTCTTGCTTCTTTTACAGCGATATGTTCTTTTACCGCATCGATTACGAACATCATATCCGGAAGTTTTTTCATATGTCTGAAACCTTCAAGGTAAGAGTTTAACTTCTCTTTCTTTCTCAAAAGCATCAACGCCTCTTTTTTTGTCAGCATTTCAAGCTGGCCGTTCTCTTCCATCTGCTCGATAATTTCAAGTTTTCTGATAGATTTTTTCATAGTAGGGTAGTTTGTAAGCATACCGCCAAGCCATCTTGTTGAAACGTAAGGCATACCACATCTTTCCGCATGCTCTTTAACCGCTTGTCTTGCCTGTTTTTTCGTACCTACGAAAAGTACAGTCTGCCCTTCGGCTGCCGCGTCTCTTACAATATTGTATGTATATTTAAAGTATCTTAGTGTTTTTTGAAGGTCGATGATGTAAATGTTCTTTCTTGCACCGAAAATGAACTTCTTCATTTTTGGATTCCATCTTCTTGTCTGGTGCCCGAAGTGTACGCCGCACTCGAGTAGGTCTTTCATTGTTACCATAATTTTCTCCTTGGTATAACTGTTCATTTAAAAGCGTCATTGCTTCAACTCAGGTTTGATCCGCTGTAGTCCTTAACGCCGAAACGCAACCTTACAAGGAATAACTACATGTGTATTTCCGTTATTCAAGCCTTTTTACAGGCCCTGTTAGAGAATAGGGAACGCGATTATACCCAAAAGTTTTTTAAAT